>OBWZ01000030.1_pt1 | contig 162253 bp, 143 predicted proteins | sample 1476561 | NCBI WGS metagenome assembly OBWZ01 (sample SAMEA2580138, study PRJEB22360) | human gut metagenome | biome: human gut; feature: human-associated habitat; material: faeces | place: Denmark | collected 2008/2010 | reverse complement strand
AACGTACCAGTTACGTGTATCTGAACACGAACAAAAAGTTTTGATGAATGCGCAGACATTCATTAGAAGCCGCTTGCTCTTTAGCTGGCGGTAGTTCACAAAGGTGCAGTGAATGTTTTTCAATACTACATGGAAGTTTCGATGAAGAGACTTCCTTTTTTACATGTAATGCATTTTTTTAGTATATATAAGAACTGCAGACAGTACTAAATAAGTGATAAAGTTGGAACATGTTTATCTTGTCAATACTATTCAGGATAGCGTTTTCATAGTATAATAACTATAATAAAATTCATGAAAACACGGTAAATACAGGCTTATTTTAAAATGTTAAAAATTGTCATACAAGGGTGTGCCAAACATGAATTTCATTTCGTTGTTTTTCCCCTCTCCCCCTTTTATACTGTAAGTGTAAAGAGGAAAGGTTTACAGAAAGAAGGGAACTATTTATGAAAGAAAACGTACAGAGGTTTGGCCGCTTCCTGAGTGGAATGGTCATGCCGAACATCGCAGTATTCATCGCCTGGGGATTTATCACTGCTTTGTTTATTCCAACCGGCTGGATGCCGAATGAAACACTGGCACAGATGGTTGCGCCAATGCAGCGCTTCCTGCTGCCGACACTGATTGCCTATACCGGAGGTAAAATGGTTTATGATGTGCGGGGCGGTGTGGTAGGAGCTGCCGCTGCCATCGGTATTCTGGCGGGAACAGAGGATCCGATGTTTATCGGTGCCATGATTGCCGGTCCATTGGGCGGCTGGCTCATGAAGAAGGTGGATGGTCTGTTTGCGGGGAAAATACCGGCAGGCTTTGAAATGCTGGTCAATAACTTTTCGGCAGGAATTCTTGGTGCACTGCTTGCTGTCTTCGGATGCCTTGCAATCGAACCGCTTTGTGTCGGTATCAAGGATGTTCTGGTAATCTGTGTTGACTTCCTGGTGAAACGCAGTCTTCTGCCGCTGACGTCTCTGTTTGTGGAGCCTGCGAAGATTTTATTCCTCAACAATGCGATCAATCACGGTGTCTTCACACCACTGGGAATGGACCAGGTTGCGGAAGCAGGAAAATCGATTTTCTTCCTGATTGAAGCTAACCCGGGTCCTGGTTTGGGACTACTGCTTGCTTATAGCTTCTTTGGAAAGGGAGCTGCCAGAAGCAGTGCGCCAAGTGCAGTCATCATTCATTTCCTTGGCGGTATACATGAAATTTACTTCCCCTATGTACTGATGAATCCGCTGACTGTTCTGGCGGTGATGGCAGGCGGTATGTCCGGTGTCTTTATCAACAGTATCTTCAACTCCGGTCTGGTATCTGCCGCATCTCCGGGAAGCATCATCGCAATTTTGGGAATGTGTGCGAAGGACAGCTATATCGGTGTGATTCTGAGTGTAATCGTTGCAGCTGCCGTATCCTTTGTAATTGCAGCCTTCATCCTGAAATTCAGCAATAAAAACACAGACGACAATGCCCTGGAAGAAGCAAGTGCCGCCGTCAGCTCCATGAAAAGTGAAGCCAAGGGTGCAAAGCCTGCGGGGACTGTAAGCAAAATCGTATTTGCATGTGATGCCGGAATGGGAAGCAGTGCCATGGGGGCAACAACCCTGACAAAGAAGCTCAATGCGGCGGGAATGAAGGTAACGGTTGAGCATTTCGCGCTGGATGATGTTCCAAAGGATACCCAGGTTATTGTTACGCATAAATCCCTGGTGGAGCGGGCTGAAACCCGTTGTCCCAACGCTTTGATCTTCCCAATCACCAATTTCATGGGCGGGAAGGAGTATGATGAAATCGTAGCACAGCTTACAAAATAATATAACACCGGTATATCACTGACAAGTATATCCGTTATAAGAAAGGAATTGATTGCTATGAGCTATCCGAAGGGCATGATCTATTCGTCACGGTTAAAGAAAATATTACAAATAATCATAGAAACAGACGGGTATGTCAAGGTGGAGGAGCTTGCCAAACGGCTGAAAACAAGCTCAAGAACCATCTTTCGGGAGCTTCGGCATATCGATGATGAATTAAAGGAATATCATGTCCGTCTGGTATCGAAGGCCGGTATGGGGATTCATATGGAGGGCTCGTATGAGGATAAGGAGGCGCTTCGTCAGGAGCTGAATACCGAGCAGATTCAGTATCTGAATAAGGAGGAACGCCAGCACCTTTTGATATTCGAGCTGCTGCGAAGTGATGAGGTTCAAAAGCTTTTGCATTACGGCGCATTGTTTCAGGTGAGTGAAGCTACCATGTCCAATGATCTGGACAGTATAGAGCCGTGGTTTCGACAGCATGATCTGTCTCTGATTCGCAAGCCGGGCGTCGGTGTGGGTGTTCAGGGGGAGGAGGCTGTGCTGCGAAAAGCGATGACACAGCTTCTGCAGGAGGATTTACAGAGCAAGGAAAGCTATGAAAGTGTGAATTTTCTGGATTCCCAGACACTGCTTACCGAGATATTTCTCCATCAGGACGCAGGTATTCTGAATATGCTGAATCAGGATATTCTGAAGCGGATTCTGGACGTGTTTCAAACAAATCAGCATGAGCTGAATCTGGACCGCTATGCACAGGCATCCTATATCGGTCTGATTATGCATCTGGTGATTGCTATCGAACGCATCCTGAAAAACGAGGAGCTGAAGGATGGCGGTGATGTTGTAGCCATGGTGCAGGAGGATGCCAGCTATCAGCAGGCACAGCAGATGGCACATGTTCTGGAGCTGGAATTTGATATTGATATACCCGATGTGGAAATTGCATTTATCGCACTGCATATCCGGGGAGCTAAAATCAGCAGGGTCGAATACGACAGTCTGCAGGATGAACCGGCGCGGCAGCTCCGCGATGTTCTGTATGCCATGCTGCAGACCTATGATGAGGAAAAACGCTATCTTCTTATGGAGGATGAGGAGCTCTTTCAGGGGCTGTTGACACATCTGTCACCGACGATCACCCGTCTGCAGCATGATCTGCCCATCTATAATCCACTGCTTTCGCAGATACAAACGGAATACCGGGAATTATATGAACAGACGAAGCAGGCATGCCGTGTTCTTGAAAATTACTGCGGCGTGTCAATCAGTGCGGATGAAACAGGCTTTATCACCATGCATATCGGGGCATCACTGGAGCGTATGCAGCATACCGCAATTCATCGCCGTGTGATTCCCATCGGTGTTGTGTGTGCGAGTGGAATCGGTGTCAGCGCCATGCTGTCCGCGCGTATTCAGAAAAGCTTTCATCCGGATGTAAGGCTGCAGATATTTTCCATGGAGGATGTCCAGCGCCATGCATATGACGATGCAGAGCTGCTGGTTTCCACCTTCTCGCTGGATGTTGTGGACCGGGAAGTGATTGTCGTAACACCGCTGCTGAATCAGCAGGATATTCACAATATACGAACGGCACTTACCTGCCGTCAGGAGCTGAGTGAGCCGATTCAAAAAGCAGTGCAGCCTGTCAGTGAATTTCGCGAACAGCTGCGCCTGCTGCATACCATCAGTGAGGAAAGTCTGCTACTGTTGGACCACATCCGGCTGCATATTAGCGACAGTGACACACTGTCCCAGCTCCTGATTGAAAGTGCAGAATATATCGGAAAGGATGCAGCCGCAGTTGAGCAGATACGTGCCGATCTACAAAAGCGTGAGAGCATGGGGCCGGTGATTATGCAGGATTTGCAATTTGCCCTGCTGCATACCGCAACCAGTGCAGTGGATACGATGGAAATTCTTCTTCAATATCCCAGGCATGCATGGAGCGCAGAGGCGAAGAATCTGAAATTTGCCGTAGTTATGCTTGTGAATACACAGGCCGGCAGGGTTCGGAAGGAGCTGTTGTCCCTGTTCTCCAGAGGTCTTGTGGAATCTGAAACGCTGCTGGAAGCCGTCTGTACACAGGATATTGAACGAATAGAAGAGGCACTGAGTCAGCTGATCATGGAGTATATGGATACAGCGGTTGCATGGTAGAAAGGAGACTGTGATGGGCTTATTTCATAAACATAAAGAACGCGCGGCTCTGGAGGACCTGCATATCTGTTTTGTATGTGATGCAGGCATGGGAAGCAGCGCAATGGCCGCAGGTCAGCTGCAGAAAAAGCTGAAGGCACATGGCATCAGCTGCCGTGTGAAAAACTGTGCGATTGATGAAGTGGCACCGGATGCAGAAATTCTGATATCCCATCAAAACTTTGCACAGCGGATACAGAAGCAGTTTCCTACTGTACGTTACTACAGTGTACAGGGGTTTATGAACGATGAAGAATACGAAAACATAGTGGAGGATATTATGATATTCAGAAAGAAAAAGGAAGAGAAGAAAAACAACATACTGGAAAAGAGCAACATTCTACTTAACTGCCGTGCAGATAACAGTGATGAAGCCATCGTGGCGATGGGAAAACTGTTACAGGGTGCGGGATATATCGATGAAGGCTATATTCAGGGCATGCTGAACCGCGATCACTCACTGACAACCTATATCGGAAACGACATTGCGATTCCTCATGGGGAATATGAGGTAAAGGACTGTGTTAAAAAGACAGGGATTGCTGTGATGATTTATCCGGATGGTATCAAGTGGGCGGAAGGCAGAGCACGGATTGTGATTGGCATTGCCGCTAAAAATGATGATCATATGGCGATCCTTGCCAATATTGCAGAGAAGCTTGGAGAAATGGAAATGGTCGAAAAGGTTGTCGCTGGCGATGTTGATACCGTGTATGAGATTCTGGCAGGTGATGCGGCATGATACTTACGGTAACCTTTAATCCGGCAATTGATAAAACAGCAGAGGTGGATGAACTGATTCCCGGTGGACTGAATCGACTGCGCAATGGTATGCAGGATGCGGGGGGAAAGGGCATCAATGTATCCAAAACCATACATGCTTTGCAGGGAAAAAGTGTTGCGACAGGATTTCTGGCAGGCTCAGCCGGTGAATATATCCGGAAGGTTTTAAACGGGCTTGCTATTGATAATGATTTTGTATGGGTGGAAGGTATGACACGTACCAATCTGAAGGTACTGGATCATGAAATGGAGCTTACCGAATTAAATGAAGCAGGACCTGTTATCACGGAAACGGAAATCAAGCAGCTGAAGGATAAAATTCTGTCGCTCCTGCATCCGAATGATTTCGTGGTTTTGAGTGGAAATGTATCTGCACAGGTTCGTAAGGATATTTATCGTGAGCTGATTGAACTTGTAAAGCAGCAGGGAGCCCGTGTGATACTGGATGCGGATGGGGAGCTGTTTGCCCAGGGGATACAGGCAAAGCCGTATGTGATCAAACCGAATAAATACGAGCTTGCGACCTACTTTGGTGTTTCACAGGACTGTTCGAATGAGGAAATGATTTCACTCGCGAAAACATTGCTGAATGAGGAATGCCGTCTTGTTGTCGTATCCATGGGAAAGCAAGGCAGTATCTTTCTGAGTCATGAGGGAATCTATCAGGCAGAGGCTTTGCACATTCAGGCACATTCCAGTGTCGGTGCAGGGGATGCCATGGTGGCTGCCATCGCCTATGCGCTGGAACAGGATACTCCAATGGAACAGCTGATCGCTCTGGCAGTTGCCTGCAGTGCGGGAGCTGTTATGACGAAGGGAACACAGCCTGCGGAAAAGGCAGTTGTCGAACAGCTGATGAAGCAGGTCACAATCAAGAAACTGGAGGAAAATTGATATGAAAACAAAAGCAGTACGCCTGTATGGCGTTGATGATATCCGTCTGGATGAATTTGAATTACCGGAAATAAAGGATGATGAGATTCTGGTAAAGGTTGTCAGTGACAGCATCTGTATGTCTACATGGAAAACAGTAAAGCAGGGAGCCAATCATAAGCGTGTTCCCAACGATGTAGCCGATCATCCGATCATCATCGGACATGAGTTTGCGGGGGATATCGTGCAGGTCGGAAAGAAATGGCAGGATACATTTCAGCCCGGGCAGAAATTTGCACAGCAGCCGGCTATTCCGGGACAGATGGAAAGTCCGGGATATTCCTATGCGTGGTGCGGTGGCGATACGCAGTACTGTATCTTCCCGAATGATATCATTGAAGCAGGATGTCTTTGGACATTTGAAGGGGACGGCTATTTCGCAAGCAGTGTGGCAGAGCCTGTCAGCTGTGTAATCGGTGGCTACCATACCAATTACCATACGGTACCAGGCACCTATCAGCATGTGATGGGAACAAAAAAAGGCGGTAATATCATTATCCTTGGCGGCTGCGGACCGATGGGACTGGGGGCAATCAGCTATGGACTTACCTTTGAGAATAAACCAAAGCGTATCGTTGTTACAGAAATCAATGATGAGCGTATCAATCGTGCAAGAGAAGTCATTAGCGAGGAAGAAGCGGCAGCGCATGGAGTGGAGCTTATATATGTAAATACTGCCACTATGCAGGATCAGGTAAAGGAGCTCATGGCACTGACTGATGGAAAAGGCTATGATGATGTCTTTGTGTATATCCCAAACCGTGCGGTTTGTGAAATGGGAAACAGTATCATGGCATATGACGGCTGTATGAATCTGTTTGCCGGACCGACGGATATGAAATTCTCATCCATGATCAATCTGTATGACTGCCATTACTCCAGAAGTAAAATTATCGGCTCCACCGGAGGAACGATTGATGATATGAAGGAAGCGATTGAAAAAGAGGCACAGGGGCTGATCAAATCTGCGGTCATGATCACTCATGTCGGAGGCTTGGATTCCGTAGTGGAAACAACAAAGAATCTGCCGGATGTTCCCGGTGGTAAAAAGCTTGTTTACACACACATCAATATGCCAATGACGGCTATCGATGATTTCAGTAAGCTGGGAGAACAGGATCCGTTCTTTAAGGAGCTGGATGCTGTATGCAAGAAAAACAGGGGATTGTGGAGTGCAGAGGCAGAGAAGATGCTGCTGGAGCATTTCCGGTAAACAAAAATTGAATATACGAAAGAGATTGATAAAGACTTCATATAGATAAGAACTTTATTATTTCATGTCACAAAAAGACAGCACAGTGCGGATGCTGTCTTTTGATGCTGGGGAAAAGAAAACAGCTTAACAGGCAGATTCTCATGGTAGTCTGTGGGAGATAGAATAACCGCTTATCCATGGATTTATAGGATATGCTCCTGCTGCTTTTTTATCGTTCCAGCTTTCAGAAATCGGTGTAGATGCTATCAGGATAGCATATCTCCTGAAAAAGATTTGTTTCCGGAAAAGAAGACCTTGTTGAAAGGGGTTTCTCTTGTTTGTGCCTATCTTAAGTGGTAAACTGATGGTATATATCAAAGGAGGAGCTCACATGAGGTTATTAACAAGGTCGGATTTCGATGGATTGGCGTGTGCCGTGTTTCTGAAGGAAGCAGGCGTTATCGATCATTGGAAATTTGTACATCCAAAGGACTTGCAGGATGGTCTGGTTGAGGTTACGAGAGAGGACTGTCTTGCGAACGTACCGTTTGTGGAAGGCTGCGGTCTGTGGTTTGATCACCATTCCAGTGAAGAGGAGCGAAATGCATACAAAGGAAAATACAGGGGAGAGAGTCGAACATCTCCAAGCTGTGCGCATATCATATATGATTATTATGGCGGCAGAGAACGGTTTCCAGGATATGATGATTTACTGGAAGCAGTGGATAAGGTGGACAGCGCCAATCTAAGCATAGAGGAGGTGCTGCATCCCAATGACTGGATTCTGCTCGGTTTTATCATGGATCCCCGCACCGGTTTGGGACGGTTTCATGATTTCAGAATCAGCAATTATGCTTTAATGGAAGAAATGATTGACTGGTGCAGGACAAAGGATATCCATGAAATTATGGCAGAAGCAGATGTCAGAGAGAGAATTGAACTGTATTGGGACCAGAACGATAAATTTATCGACATGGTGAAGGCACATACAACCGTCGAAAACAGGATTATCATCTCAGATCTGCGCGGTGTAAATCCTATATATACCGGAAATCGATTTCTGATTTACAGTCTGTATCCGGATGCCAATATCTCTGTGTGGATTGTGAACGGTAAAGGGGGGAAGGGCTGTTCTGCAGCTGTTGGCTACAGTATACTGAACAGAACCTGTACGATTGATGTCGGGGCATTGATGCTGAAATATGGCGGTGGCGGTCACCGTGTTGTCGGCACCTGTCAGTTTGATGATGCTTCCATGGAGGATAAACTACATCTTCTTCTGTGTGAAATGAAAGAAAGAAACGCTTAAAAAAATAATCCGCATACCTTGGCAAAGTGTACATAAAATTTTGAATAATTAAACAAACAGAGAACACAGTGGATTCTCTGTTTTCTTCTGCTGCATCATATCCGGAAATAAAGCATCCTATATTTGAAGCATCGGTTGAAACAGCACAGAGGAAACAAAATATTGAATTCAGGGAATATATTTGTCATAATGTATCATATGAGTGCATGGAACTGGCTGTGAAGCATCCGCTTTTTGTAATTCATTCGAATATGTCTTGATATTCTTGGTAACAGCGAATATAATGCATTTAGATGGGATAATTTAAAATTATCCTATATATTTAAAAAAGAAAGCCGGTATATTCTGTAATCTATAACATGATATCGAAAGGATTCTGATATGCAAATTTCATAAAATATTTCATATGATATTTTAATTTATATGGTATGAGGCTTAGGGAATCTAAAGAAAATGTTATTGCTGTATCAGCCTTGGAAAGTGTTTGAATACGAGAAGGGAGTGTCATCCGAATGAGTTCATCGAATGATATGAAAAAAGCTGTCCTGATACTTGCGACAGAGCAGGGTGGAGATTGTTCTGAATTATGTGAGATATTTCAGACGGTATATAATGTTGTCGAAGCAAAGGATATGAAGCAGGCACTTCATCTGATGAAGCAAATCGTGATCAGTGCCGTACTGTGTGATTCCTCTGTAGAGAATACCGCAGAGCTGATAACCTCCATGCATGATGGAATGATGCCGGAAATTCCTGTGATTGCTGTTATAGACAGCAGGGATGAGGAGGGCTATGTTTATGCGCTGGATTGTGGAGCAGCCGATGTGATAACAAAGCCTGTACGCCCTCAGATCGCACTTGTGCGTGTGAAAGCCGCCCTGTTGAACAGTAGCCGCCAGATTGATTCTCTTACAGGATTATACACAAGTGAGCTGTTTCAGCGTGCAGCGACAGAGCTGATAGCGAATCATCCCTCCTCCACCTATCTTATTTCCTGCTTTGATATTGATAATTTTAAGGCGGTCAATGCACAATACGGACAGAAAACCGGGGATTATGTACTTAAGAAAATAGCTGGAATCGTTATGGAATTTACATCTATGTATCACGGTATCGCATGTCATGTATCCGCTGATAATTTTGCCATGCTTCTTCCAAGCGGTACACCGGAGCACCTGCAGAAAAATATGATGTCTCTGGAAGATGATTTCAGAGATCGCGGGATCCATATCAGACTTCAATTAAGCATCGGCCGTTACATCATAAAGGATAAGCAGCTTTCATTCAGCGATATAATGAATAAGGCACTACTGGCTAGAAGAACGGTGAAAGGACGTTATAATGTTTCTCTTGCCTATTACAACGGGAAGATGCAGAAACAGATTCAGGAGGAGCAGCATATTATCAGCAGAATGGATTTTGCACTCAGCAGCCATCAGTTTGAAGTTTGGCTGCAACCGAAATACAATCATGAAACAGGGGCGATGATTGGTGCAGAAGCGCTTGTACGCTGGAACAGCAGTGAGCATCATGTGATGATTCCCCCGAATGTATTCATACCTGTTTTTGAACGCAACGGCTTTATTTATGAATTGGATAAGTATGTATGGAATGAAGTATGCAAAATGCTTCGGAAATGGCTGGATGAGGGAACGTGCACTCTGCCGATTTCAATAAATGTATCCCGTATGGATATCTTACAAAGTGATGTGTATGAAGTGCTCACAGGACTTGTGGAAAAGCATGAAATACCGGCTCACCTGTTGCAGCTTGAAATTACGGAATCTGCGTTTTCCTTCGATGTTGTACGCATCATAGATGTTGTGGAAAGACTGCGGACATATGGCTTCACAATCGAAATAGATGATTTCGGCACCGCATATTCTTCCCTGAATGTATTAAAGGATGTTACTGCGGATGTATTGAAGCTGGATATGCGTTTTCTTTCCGGAGAAGACAGTACCGGCAGGGGTGGCAATATCATTGAATCCATCGTTCGGATGTCCAAATGGATTGGTATGCAGGTCATTGCCGAGGGCGTAGAAACACAGGAGCAGGCTGATTTTCTCTGCTCGATCGGCTGTCCATTTATTCAGGGATATCTGTATGCGAAACCGATGCCCGTACAGGATTATGAATCCCTGCTGGAACAGAACAGCGGAATACATAAAAAGAATACCTTTGAAATGATCAATGCATTGGATGGAAACGCCTTTTGGAATGCTGAATCCATAGAAAGTCTGATTTTCAACAGCTATGTAGGCGGTGCCTGTGTCGTAGAGCTCACAGAAAAGCACTGTGAGATCATTCGTGCGAATGAAAAATTTCAGAAAGAGCTAAACACGAAGCACTCCGTGCATGAGCTGCTTAAGATCGATCTTTTTTCTCTTATGTCAGATGCGGAAATCTACCGGTTCCAAAACGAAGTGTACAACAGCAAGCAGAAGGGCTCGGAAATGCGTGGAGAAATGAGGGTTTTGATGCAGGATTCGCACAGCCATGAAGAATATCTTCGCTATTCCGGCAGGGTGATCGCGCAAAGCAGCACCTGTGATGTTATTTATCTGCTGCTGGAAAATATCACAGAACAGAAACAGATACAGAGCAAGGCTGCAGAGATGACCGAACAGCTGCAGTTTCTCAATGAGATATCTAAAAGCGTGCTGAGCAAATCCAATACAGAAGAAGCGATGAAGAATCTGCTGAAGCGGCAGCTTACATACTTCGACGCTGAGCGGGCTCTGGTGTTTGAACTGGACAGGAAACAGGAAGCGGGAACCATCTCCTATATGGTTTGCGCTGATGGTGCAAGCTCTTCTGATGTTACAGGGCAGCAGATTCGATTTACGGAAATGTCACACTGGGCTGAAGTACTGAAGTGTGAAGGCCATATCGTAGTTGAGGATGTTCACAAGCTGAAGGACAACGTCTCTTTCGAACGGCAGCAGCTGCTGAACCGCGGTGTCAGCTCACTGATTGCTGTTGCTCTGGTAAGAAACAATTTGTTGATTGGCGTGCTTTGTGTAGAACAGGTGCGGCGTGCGATGAATCACATCGAGCATCTTGCGGTACTCGGTGATTATGTGGCTGTATTGATCAATCGCCGTGATCTGCTGACAAAAATTGAAAATGACAATGTTAATATGCAGCGCCTGATGAATGACACACCTGGTGGATTTGTACGAATGAAAATGCTTCCTGAGGGAGGCGCAGTTCCCGTGTTTGTCAATGACGGATTCTGTCGAATGATGGGGATGAGCCATGATGAGGTAATGGAGTTATATGCAAATGATGCGTATGCCGGTGTACATCCCGAGGATCGCGCCGGATTGCGTGAAACGCTCATAAAAGCCATGGATGCGGATATTATCTTTTCTGCACGTGTACGCTTTTACCATAAAGAAAAGGGATATATGCAGTTTCAGGTGTATTACCGGACGACAACGGATATTCATGGTGCACAGTATATGAATGGCTATTATGCGGATATAACGGAAGAAAACGAGCAAGAGGAACGGCGCCGGGAGCTGTTGGATAATCTGCCATGCGGTGCAGCAGTATATGAAATGAAGGATGGTATCCTGTGTGTGCGGCATGTCAACAAGCAGTTTTTAAAGCTGGTATCACGCAATGAAGACCAGATTCATATGGATGATGCAATATCGGCGATATGTCCGGATGATCAGGAGCAGGTACTGCAGTTTATAAAAAATTCAAAGGACAAGGAGGGATTGGAATATGACTTCCGTATCCTGCAGGGAAATGGGGAATATCTTCCGATGCATGTTATTGGAAGGACGCAGAGACAGGACGATAACAGCATGCTGCTTTATGTTACATTTACTCCGATTTCAGAAGAGCAGCTGTCCATCAGCAGGGCACTTGCCGATCAGCAAAAGGCGGAGACACTGGCCGAGGAGGCGAACGAGCAGCTGCGATTCCTGAATGATATATCAAGGTACCTTCTGATTGATAAGGATCCGGATAAAGCCATTCATAAAGCGTTACAAAAGGTTCTCGAACATTTTGACGGAAGCAGGTCTTATATCTTTGAGCTGGATGATAAGCGGCAGATAACTACCAACACCTATGAAATATGCGCAAAGGGCGTTCAATCAGAAAAGGAAAACCTGCAGGCACTTCCTTATACCTCACAGCGCTATGTGCTAAGCGAGTTTCGCCAGGGAAAAAACATCTGTATTGAAAATGTGGCAGATATGCCGGTATTCTGCAAGGAGGAACAGGATGTGCTGACCCGACAGGGCATTCGTAAGGTGTTCCTGGTGCCAATCAAAAGCGAAGGCAGGCTGATTGGATATACGGGAGTTGATGACCCGCAGAAAAATATGAAGCATACTGATCAGCTTGTGGCAATCGGAGATTATATGGCAACTATGCTGAATCGCCGTGATCATGTAAGGAAGATGGAAAACGACAATGAACGCATGCAGCGCTTGATGAACGACACACCGGGAGGCTTCGTCCGAATGAAGATTTTATCAGGGGAAAGACCGGTACCGATCTTTGTTAACGACGGCTTCTGTCAGATGATGGGAATGAGTCATAAACAGGTTATGGAAATTTATGCGGGAAATGCCTATGCCGGGGTACACCCTGATGATATTGAAGAACTGCAGCACAAGGTCGAAAAGGCAATTGCGGAGGATTCCATCTTTTCCGCACGTATCCGTTTATTTCATACAAAAAACGGATATATGCATTTTCAGGCTTTCTACAGAACGGCAACGGAGCCGGATGGAGTCAAGTTTATAAATGCTTACTATGCAGATATGACAATGCAGGTGGAATTGGAGGAGCGCAGGAAGGAGCTGCTGGATAATCTGCCTTGCGGGGCAATCATATTTGAAGTGACGGCAGATGGGATTATCAATTCTCCACATATCAATAAGCGTTATGCAGAGCTTGTAAACAGACATGAGGATGAATTGCAGATTTATGATTATATACAGGCTGTCCATGAAGATGACCGTGATGGTATGATGCGCAGTATCACAGAGGCGATTCAAGGGGATCATGAGCTGGAATGTGATATTCGCGTAAAAAAAGGCGGAGGAGGTTATATCGCATTTCATCTTGTGGGGCGAATTGTTTCCCGCAAGGATCAAAATACCGTTATCTATGCTACCTATACACAGATCAGTGAGGAAACACGACTACTCAGCACAGCGCTTGCGGATTAGCACAGAGCGGAAAAGCTTGCTTCGGAAAGCAATGAGCAGCTACGTTTCTTAAACGATGCAGCACGTTATCTTTTGATTAGCGGCGATCCGGATGAGGCGATTAACAAAACTCTGGAGAAAACAATGGAGTATTTTAACGGGGACAGGGTATATATCTTTGAACTGGATGATGAAAAACAGATAGCCAAAAATACGTATGAGCTGTATGCCGAAGGTGTTGCGTCAAGAAAAGACAGCTGGCAATGTGTACCGTATGCCCATCAGGAATACTCATTACAGCTTCTGAGAAGGAAGGAAAATGTATGTATAGAAAATTTTGATCTGCTGCATGTTGATCATGCGGCGGAAAAGAAAATTTTAATGAATCCAAGTGTTCACAGTCTCTTGCTTGTTCCTTTATGGATTGCCGATAGCTTAAGCGGCTTTATGGGAGTTGATAATCCGGGGCGGAATGCAACGCATGTGGATCATCTGGCCGCATTAGGCGATTATATGGCAATGATTATTTTGCGTAGAAATAATGAGGCACGCATTTTAAGAGATAATATGGTACTGCATGATTTAATGAACGATATGCCCGGAGGATTCATGCAGATGAAAATCTGCGCGGATGGAAGAATTGTACCGGAATTTATAAATCAGGAGTTTTGCCGTATGAGCGGTATGGATCATGATGAATGCATGACCTTTTACGGCAGCAATGCCTATGCCGGTGTACATCCTGAGGATCGAAGCCGGCTGGGGAACGAGCTGAGAGAAATGATAGCCAAACGGGATACGCGTACGCTGAAGGTGCGTCATTTCCGAAGTGATGGAACGTATATACCGATGCAGGTGTTTTACCGTGTAACCGATGATGGGGAGGATGTTCTTTATCTCAACGGCTATTATACCGATCTCACCGAACAGCTTGCACTGGAGGAACGAGAGCTTGCGGAGCATGATGAGCTTACGAATCTGTTCAACCGGACCAAGCTTGCCCGTATGAAAAACAAAGAATATCAGAAGCTGACCGCCTGCGGTATCCTATTCTTTGATGTGAATCATCTCAAGCAGGTAAATGATGCGCAGGGACATGATATGGGGGATACTCTGCTGAAGCTTGTGGCAAATGGTATTCGTTCCATTACGAGTGAACGGATTCACGGTTACCGCTATGGCGGTGATGAATTCCTTGTTGTTGTCTGCGATGGAGATGAGCTTGAGCTTGCTGCCTTGATTGAAGCCTGCAACAAACAAATGGAAGTCCTTGCAAAGCAAAGAAATATAGCTGTGACAGCAGCAGTCGGTTCCGCATGGGGGCAGGCACCTCTTACATTAAACGCTTTGATACGTCAGGCAGATCAGGCGATGTATGCGGATAAAAAACAGAGAAAGCGTTATTCTGATCTCGTATAAAAAAACAGAGCCAGCTCGAAATGACTTTGTTACATGCTGCCTGTGGATAGGCAAGGAAGCGAATCGCTGTATGATATGAGGGTTATAAGCAAGCCTTGTTTCACCTGCACAGCAAAAGTGCAAAGACTACCGATAGACCTTTCCAGATAATGAAGAATAGCTGAAGCTGTAAAAAATTGAAAGAAGAAATAAGTTCTGACTTTTTAGAAATTATTTCTTCTTTTCGTTATTTACACAGTATCTGTAAGCAGGGGAATGCCCTACAAGAAAATGACTGCTTTATTCTTTTCTTTCATGCGATACTGGCATAGTCTGCTTGTTGCACCGGTATTACAGTATTGTTTAAAGCTTTTCAAACATATCCTTAGGAACCGTACAGATCGGACATTTGTAATCATCGCTTTCTTTTGTGATATCGCCCTCGTAAATATAACCGCAGATGGTACAGCGGTAGCGTATGCTTGCCTGTTCGATAACAGGCTCCTGTACAGGTGTGTCCTCCACCTTAACAAACATATCCTTAGGAACTGTACAGATTGGACATTTGTAGTCATCGCTTTCCTTTGAGATATCGCCCTCGTAAATATAACCGCAGATGGTACAGCGGTAGCGTATGCACACAGTTGGCTCCTCAACCGGATTTTGTGTCGGAACATCCTCCTGAAACATGGCTTCATAGCGGGATGGATCCTCCTGTAAATCATTTCTTGCTTCATAATTTGTATGCAGCAGAGCCTCAGCAAGGTCACTGAGCGGCTTTCCATAGAACTCTTCATATACCTGTTGTATATGCGGATTATCATGGGAGTTGCGCAGTGTAATGGTGCTGTCCTTATCATACAGGGACTGAATTCTTGCCTTCCGAACAGTATCCATATCCTCGCCGATATGCTTTGTCTGTCCGCCGCCTGAAATACAGCCGCCCGGACAAGTCATAACCTCGACAAAATCAAAATGCTCACCGCTCTCTTTTATATGATGCAGAAATTTTCTGGCATTATCGGTTCCATGAACAACCGCCACCTTCAAAGGCAGCTCCTGAATCGTCAGTTCAGCCGTTTTAACACCCTCTAAACCACGCACAGCCTGCAGCTGGAGAAGATCTTCCTGCGGCTGCTTTTTTGTCAGAAAATAATATGCGCTGCGAATCGCCGCTTCCATAACACCGCCGGTGTTTCCAAAGATAATGCCCGCACCGCTTCCTCTTGGCATTAAAGAATCATAATCGCCTTCCTCTACGCTTTCCAAATCCAGATTGCACGCTCGCATCCAGCTCGCCAGTTCCCTTGTTGTGACGACACGATCGCAGTCCTGCGCTGGCTTGCGGTCCAGATAATTTGCGGCATCACTCAATTCCTCTCTCATGATTTCAAACTTTTTCGCTGTACATGGCGTGATGGCTACAACGTAAATATCATCTGCATCCAGACTTTCCTTCTCCGCAAACCATGTTTTGATGGTTGGCGCAAACATGGAAATCGGGGACTTGCTGGTGGATATGTTGGGCAGCAGCTCCGGGTAATAGGTTTCTGCAAATTTCACCCAGGCAGGGCAGCAGCTGGTAAACTGCGGCAGCGGCTGTTTCGTCTGTATACGCTCAATTAACTCACTTGCCTCCTCCATGATTGTTAAATCTGCGGCAAAGGTGGTATCAAACACATAATCGAATCCAAGTGCACGAAGACTGCCTACCATCTGCTCCTCTACATAGCTTCCCGGCTGCATACCGAATTCCTCTCCCAGAGAAACGCGGACACTTGGTGACGTGATGGCGATTACGGTTTTACTGCTGTCCTGAATGACAGACTGTACCTGCATCCAGTCCTGAATTTCTGTGATGGCACCGGTAGGGCAGACATTGGCGCATTGTCCGCAATGAATACAGATAGCAGTGTCACCGGTTTTTAAAAGATCGTAATGATGACCGACGGAAATCTGTTTCTGACATACGTCCCGACACTGTCCGCATTTGATACAAAGACTTTCGATTCTGCGAATGGCCGGGTTTCCTTCCTCGATGGGAACCCGTACATCCATGGATAAATGTTTACTCATAAGCTTATCTCCTCTATAGTTAAATTAAGAATGATTCTTAATTATGATTTAATTTTACCTTTTTCTGGAAAGGAAGTCAACGCTATTAGATAAAATAACTAAATTATAGGATAGAAAAGATGATATTTATATGCATTTTTGTATATAGCCGGAATACAGAATGTTCTTTGCCAAAGAAAGGCTTAAAAAGATAGGTGTGTAAAAATATCTGGATTAAAAAAAGTAGAAAAAATCAATTCATTGCGGATTATTTAGGAACTCAGCATCTTCCATACGTATATAGGGGTGTAAGGAGCCCTTACAGAATGGAGGACATAAAAATGTCAAATGCAATGAATCAACTCAACTACAGTAACGATCTATTTTTTAAGTACACCCTTTCCCGTGAGGATGAAGGCTCTGTGTACGCCCGCAACACCATTATTGAACGTGTTACCGGAATTAAGGTAAAGGAAAGCACTGTACAGAATCCGAATCTGGATCCCGGAACAATCGGGAAGAAACGCATTATTTTGGATGTTCATGTGAAGGATGAGAAAGGTCGTTTTTTTTAATCTGGAAATGCAGACTACCTATGCAGGAGTAGCGGAAATGATGCGCTTTGAATTTTATGGGGCCAGAGCATTGAACAACCAGCTGGATAGCAGTGAAAAGTACAAGGATTTAAAGCCGGTATATCAGATTATTTTCATTGAAAAATGCGCATGGAATAATAAAAATCTGATCAATCACTATCAGATGCGCAATGAGCAGGGGGAAGATGAGAGTAAACACCCATTGATTAGAAGAACCTACATCCATCTGCCTGTTATCAATGAAATCGCTAAGAAAAAGGCCATCCAGCAGATGGATGACTTTGAACAGCAGTGCTTCCTGTTTGAAAACAATGCGAAAAATGATATACTGGAATCAAAGGAAAGGCTGGTGAAGGTATTCATGGACAAGTACGAGGAAATGCAGAAGGATGATGAGCTGTGGTCAACCGCAATGGCCATTCAGATGGGGGAGGCACGTTATCGCTACGGCTTGGAGGACAGCTTTGAAGAGGGTAAAGCGGAAGGCGAAAAGCAGGGGATTATAAAAGGTAGAGGAGAAGGTGAATGTTTCTTACTAAACCGACAGTTGGAAATCAAGTTTCATGAAAACTGCTTACCGTGGCTGTGTTCATTGTCAGCGGAGCAGATTAAGCAAATCTCCAGCCTTATTTTGACCTGTCATACACTGGAGGAATTAAAGAATCAAATGAAAGTTTCAAGTAATACATAATATATCCATACATGCTTTTAGACCTTATATGAAGCAAGTGATATCACCTTATTGTTTCTGCATAAAGCAACTTCTTTATGCAAAGAAGGCGTGATGGACATAACGCGGTATGCCTGACAAGGTTGCTCTTCTATTGTTGGAGGCTTCTGAATACATATGGCATACTGCTTTTCGATTTTCTGAGGTTAGATAATCGCTTCACGAACATATATGCCCTTGTATCAAGTTGTACATTATAGAAAAAGGCTTTACCCTAACTTTGCAGGAAAATGAAATAATAAAGAATGTATTGACTTGGACATTGCTCCAGATGATACAATCCTCATGTTCTTGAAGCAGTGTGTACAGCTGTTTGAAGCAAGCGCTACAAGTAACATAAAAAAGTATAAGCGCTTAACGGAAAGTGAGGACTTACATATGTATCTGGAAAACATAAAGGGTCCGCAGGATGTAAAAAGCCTGCAAAGGAAAGATTTGCAGGTGCTGGCAAATGAAGTGCGAACGGCACTGCTGCAGAAGCTGAACCGTCATAGCGGTCACATCGGGTTGAATCTGGGAATGGTGGAAGCAACGATTGCTCTGCACTATGTATTTGACTCTCCTATGGATAAAATGGTATTTGATGTGTCGCATCAGAGCTATTGCCATAAGCTGCTGAAAGGAGGAAGCTGAGCATTTTTTACAGGAGAAGTATTATGATGACGGTTATACAAGCCCGCAGGAGAATGAACATGATTTCTTCACCATCGGACATATTTCTATGGATAAAGGAACCAAGATGGTATGGTTTTGAAAATACTATCCGGTTTCTTTTTTCATATGTTCTGTTTCTATGTGCGGGAATGTTTCTATTTGTAAGAGCACCTTGCGGCTGTCTTTCTAACTGTATCGCATACAGCTGCTTTTTACTTTCCATACAACCGCTGATACAATGAACTGTTTGCCGGCTGGCTGTATGCCGAAAGAAGCGTGTTTTACCTGACTATCATTACTCCTTTGCAAACGTGTCTGATTTTCTTCAAAACAGATGCAAGCTTTCCAAAAAAAGGGTATAATGTTTATTGTATATGATTTTGGAGGTTGATACATATGTCCAGCATAGACAAGGCGATTGGTGTCTTTGACTCAGGTCTGGGAGGAATCAGCGTGTTGAAGGAACTGCGTTCTCTTATGCCGCAGGAGGATTACCTCTATTACGGTGATTCCAGCTTTGCTCCCTATGGTGTAAAAACAAAAGAGGAAATAACGAAGCGTTGTCGCAGCATCTGTGCGTTTTTTATCAGCCAGGGTGTCAAGGCCGTTGTCATTGCCTGCAATACGGCAACCAGTGCCTGTGTGAAGGAGCTTCGCACCCTGTATCCCGATCTTCCGATTGTCGGAATGGAACCGGCATTAAAGCCCGCTGTAAATGGCAGACATCAGCAGCATGTTCTTGTACTCGCAACACAGTTTACACTGAAGGAAAAAAAGTTTGAACAGCTGATGTCCCGCTTTGATGAAGATAATACCATTTACCGGCAGCCGTGTCCAAAGCTGGTGGAGCTTGTTGAGGCGGGCAGACTGGAGGATGAAGCAGCGGTAAACAGTGCGCTTCGTGAATACCTAAAGCCCTACGATATGAAACGCATGGACAGCATTGTCCTGGGCTGTACACATTTTGTGTTCTACCGCAGCCAGCTTCGAAATCTCATCGGTGATTATATCGCACTTGTGGATGGCAATGCAGGTACTGCACGTCATGTGCAGGAGCTGCTGCAGGAACGAGGCATTTGCAGAAAGCCTTCCTCTGCCGCAGGTGAGGTACGCATATACAATTCCCTGAACAAGGAGGCTATTCTGAAGCTTTCCCGCGAGCTTCTGGAAAGATAAGGTAAATCGGCAGTATTGGAGTTGTCTTTATCATGAATACGAATTATAATAGAAGACAGTGAACAACGGAGGTAGACTATGAGAGAAAATGCTTGGAAAAAGTATGATGAAGCAGGATTGAAGGAAGTATTCGAATATTGTGAAGGATATAAAAAATATATTTCCGACTGCAAGACTGAACGTGAATGTGTAAGTGAAAGTATCCGGATTGCAGAAACCTACGGATATCGCAATCTGGAGGATGTCATCAAAAACAAAGAAACGCTGAAAAGCGGTGATAAGGTGTATGCCAACAATATGGGCAAGGGAATTGCACTGTTTCTGATCGGTGAGGAGCCGATGGCTGCCGGATGCAATATTCTGGGAGCACATGTGGATTCCCCGCGTCTGGATATCAAACAGAATCCTTTGTATGAGGATAAGGAATTCGCAATGCTGGATACGCATTATTACGGCGGTATCAAAAAGTATCAGTGGGTAACCCTGCCGCTGGCGCTGCATGGTGTAGTCGTGAAGAAGGACGGAACGGTTATCGAGCTGAATATCGGTGAGGATGACAGCGATCCAATCGTAGGAATCAGCGATCTGCTGGTACACCTGTCAGCGGATCAGATGAGCAAAAAGGCAAGCAACGTCATCGAGGGTGAAGACCTGAATGTAACCATCGGAAGCATGCCGCTGGATGGTGAGGAAAAGGATGCTGTCAAGGCAAACATTCTGAAGCTGCTGAAGGAAAAATATGATTTTGAAGAGGATGATTTTGTATCTGCGGAAATCGAGGTCGTACCTGCCGGAAAGGCAAGAGATTACGGTCTGGATCGCAGTATGGTGGCCGGATACGGACATGATGATCGCATCTGCGCCTATACCTCTATGATGGCACAGCTGGAAACAGAATCCGTTAAACGCACGGCTGTGACACTGCTGGTTGATAAGGAAGAGGTCGGAAGCATCGGTGCTACCGGTCAGCATTCCCGCTTCTTTGAAAACACCGTGGCAGAGGTTATGGATCGTCTTGGTGAGTACAGCGAGCTGAATGTGCGTCGTGCACTGAAAAATTCCAAGATGCTGAGCAGTGATGTTTCCGCTGCGTTTGATCCGAATTATGCAGCAGTAAACGAAGAGAAAAACTCTGCATTCATGGGACATGGTCTGGTATTCAATAAATATACAGGCTCCCGCGGTAAGGGTGGCTGCAACGATGCCAATGCCGAATATATGGCAGAGCTGAGAAACATCATGGATTCTGAAAATGTAACCTTCCAGACTGCAGAGCTTGGTAAGGTTGACCAGGGCGGCGGAGGAACAATCGCCTATATTCTGGCACAGTATAACATGGAGGTCATTGACAGCGGTATCGCACTGCACAATATGCACGCGCCATGGGAGATTGCCAGCAAAATTGATATCTGGGAAGCGACTAAGGGCTATAAGGCATTCCTGAAGCACGCATAAGCTTTCTATATATACCGTCAATGCTGTATGGATGATATACACTTGTATACTTCATCTGTACAGCTTTTTGTTACTCCATAATAGCGGATAAGAATACGGCAATTACCTGTCGGGGGATGAAGGAGCGGTGGTTCCAATCAGAGCATACTATGAATACGGCTGATGTGGTTCCTGCAGTATGTATTGACGATGCATCAGGGGACATGGTCATGAATAACCGGTTTGTAACATCTGATAGATACGCTTTGATTTATATTCGCTATAAGATTATCTATGGTGGCGTGCCTTCAACAGGGCTTATGCCGCAAAGAAAAACGGCTGCTTTGACAGCCGTCTGATTTTCTATATGTATATACGTATAAAGGAAGCTTTCCTGAACCCGCAAGAAGTGCGGGATGTTAATCGGTGGAGGCTTCATCAAAATCCGCTTCCTGTACAAAGGGCTCCATCGTGAACAAATCCATGATTTCGTCCTTGCTCATGCTGGTAATGCTTGATTCACTGCTACTGATGAAGGTGTCACTCAGGATATGCTTTCGCTCCTGCAGCTTCATGATCTTTTCCTCGATGGTATCCTTCATAATCAGCTTATATACCTGTACATCCTTCGTCTGACCGATGCGATAGGCGCGGTCGGTTGCCTGATTCTGGGCGGAAAGGTTCCACCACGGGTCATAATGGATGACGATTTCCGCATTGGTCAGATTCAAGCCGGTGCCACCTGCCTTTAACGAAATCAGGAAGACGTCAGCTTCCCCATTCTGAAATTTTTCCACATAGGCATGCCGCAGCTCCTTTTTGGTTTCCCCTGTCAGCTTCAGATACCGTATATTTTCTACACGCAGCTGTTCCTCGATCAGCTCCAGCATGGAGGTGAAGCTGGAAAACAGTAATACACGGCGGCCGCTGTTTCGGGCGTTTAGCAGCAGATCCATACAGCCGCGAAGTTTGGTAGAGGGCAGCGTGACATTTTCATACAGCAAACGCGCATCACAGCAGATTTCCCGGAGTCTGGTCATCATGGCCAGTACCTGAAATTTATCAACCTCCTCCATCTGCATTTTCTTTTGTAAATCCTGATTGATGGATACCAGATTGGCATAATAGATTTTCTTTTCCTCTGCATTGAATTCCTGAAAATATACCTGTTCCATCTTATCCGGAAGATCCTGCAGCACATCCTTCTTGATCCTTCGCAGAATAAACGGCTCCACCATACGCTTCAGCTGTGTCTGTGCCTTCTCATTCCCGTTTTTGATAATTTCACGTTCAAACAGCTCACGGAAGTGATGATAGTTATACAGATAACCCGGCATCAGGAAATCAAAGATACTCCACAGCTCGGAAAGGGAATTTTCAATCGGTGTTCCGGTTAATGCAAACCGGTAGGAGCCCTTCAGCTGCTTCACTGCAATCGCATTTTTGGTTGTATGGTTTTTGATATACTGCGCTTCATCCAGCAGAATGGAGGTAAAGGTGTGCCCGTCATAGCGCTCATAATCTCTGCGCAGATAATCATAGCTGGTGATGATGACATCATATCCGTGCAGCTCGCTGATTTTCTGCTGGCGCTGCGTATTGGTTCCCTGTATGCACAGGGCACGCAGATCAACGGCAAATTTCTGAATCTCATCCTTCCAGTTGTAAATCAAAGAGGCAGGGCAGATGACGATGGAGCAGGGCAGATCATGGTCCTGATGCATGCTTTCCAGCCATGCAATGACCTGAAGTGTTTTTCCCAGACCCATATCATCAGCGAGGATACCGCCGAATCCATAGGCGCTCATTGTTTTCAGCCACTGGTAGCCTGTTTTCTGGTAATCACGCAGGATGGCATCATAATGCGGGTTCAATGGATAGGCTCCGGCTTCCACACAGCGCAGCTGTTCCATCATCGTATGGAAGGCAGTTCCCCGCATGACCTCGACATGATCGCTGTGCTCTGCGAAATCATCCAGCTGAAAGGCATGGAACGTATCCACCTGCAGGGTATGATTTTTTAAATCCTGCGGTGTCAGATGCAGCTGCTGCAGCAGCTCGTCGGTTTCCTGCAGACCCTCGGATTGCAGATAAATGAGGTCGCCGTTTTTGAGGCGGTGATATTTTTTCTTTTTACGATAAGAACGCAAAACACTGTATAATTCATCTCTTGGGATATCCACACTCGTGACATCCAGCTCCAGCAGGCGGTTTTTCATACGGACACCAACATTCATATGTACCTTTTTCGGTGCCTCCATCTGCTTCAGCGCATCACTGATATATACAGTGCACATCTGATTCAGGTATTCCAGCCCCTGTTTGACAAAGGCCTGTGCATATGCGGCATGCTCATCAATATAGGCTATATGGGAATCCGGATCCAGACGTGTTGCATAGGTTTCGATATACTGGCGGATATGATCCAGCTCCAAAGAGGAATCGGCATGCGGTGCAAACGCATTCTGGGAGGGGCTGTCCTCGTAATGATAGAGCAGGCGGATGGAGATATCACCGTTATCCTCCAAATCGACATAGCAGTCAATCTCCATTGGATACGGCATAAAGGTATCCAGAGAAATACCTTCAAAATGCACGTATTCCCGTATTGCCGGGATGACATAGGTACAGAAGCGGATCATATCATCCTTATGTATCAGAATCTGGCGATCCTCACGCAGCTCCTCCAGCATATCATGCAGCTGTTCGCTCAGCTCTGAGGAAAAGCGCTGCAGAACACCGTCTTCCATATAATACCAGCGGTTTTCTCCACGCAGAAGCTGATCGAGGGACAGCAGCGTGGTGATGACAAAAAAGTCCTCCTGCATATCGATGCGCAGTCCGATTTCCTGCCGGTCCTCATCCGCAAACTGCAGATCGATGCACTCTGTGGCATCATTGCTGTAAAGCTCATAAAAATCATCCATGGATTTTGAATCAATTGTAATCTGCTTGCGGCTGGAGCCGTAGCCATAAGAATACTGTGTTTCATGCTCCTTGACATATTGCTTTAAAAAATTGATCTGTGCCTGAGCAGCTTCATCAAAGGCCTGCATGTGATGAGTGAATTTCAGCTGGCGCCCGTAATCAACTTCCAGCTGCCTGTCTAGGGCATCAAGAAATCCGCTGATGCTGCGTATGACATATTTTCGTTGAATACCAATCTTAAAATCCAGTGTAAGCTCATGGTCATATGCGGCATGAGCGTGCAGCTGTACCTTGTCAAGAAGAGTGTTCGCCTGAAATTTCGCCAGATCCTTTCGGGCGTAGCGGTCGATAAAGGAACGCGAGCGCTCCAGCATCTGCTGCTCCAGATAGCGGCGAAAGGCATCCTCCCTCTGGTTCAGCGGGCTGTAGGTGAAGGGGAAGGACTCCGGCTCCAGATCGTACACAATCAGCAGGACAACACCGATATGTCCACAGGCAAGCTCCTGCTGCTCGCAATACGGACATTCACAGGAGAAATCCAGAATTTCACCCGCACTATTCAGCAGAACGATGCAGTGATTCTCGTATCCGTACACGTTAACGACAGCATTTATTTCATATAGAAAGCCAGGAATACTTTCCTTAATCACAATTTCATCCACAACATCCTGATCATGGTAACGCAATGCGATCTTCCAGTTTTTGGTATTGAAAAAACGCTGAATTTCAGAATCAAGTATCTTCATGAGATCCCTCCTGTATCTTCTGCTATTGTACCAGAAAACACAACTGTTCGAAAGTATGGAAATGTGGTTTTATTTGTTAATGGGGATTGCACAAAGATACGAACCCCATATGAGGACCTTACCTTGCCAAGAATATGTCAAAAGGCATAAAGTCAACATGTCATTCAACTGCGATCTGCAAGCTGTCAGTAAATGAACGCACATCCTCGCGAAAAGAGGGAGGATGCGTTCATATTTTGTACCGCTATATCCAGCGCAAAGTATGTTCAAGCAAATGAGCATGCATAGTGAAAGCCTTCTAATTCCAATGGAAAAGAACTGTACGTTATCAATGGAACCGGCTTTTCGTATATTGTAAAAAGCATCCTGTAAAACAGATACCACAGAAACACACAACGCTGTGTGAGCGGGTCTTGCTTACAGGATGCTTTTGATGATAGCCTAACGTGAATCCTACCGGGATGGATAGCTTGCGATAGCACCTTCCTTTGTTACAGAAATACTGCAAAATTTATTACACATATCCAAGTAGCTTTTTAATTGCTGTTCGCTTAATCCATCCAAATCAGAAGCATGAATATCATCTTTGGATAGATGATACAGTAAACATCCGATAAAACCATCTCCTGCACCGGTGGTATCAACTGCTTTTACCTCAATACCATCCGCGTATGCCGTATTGTATTTCGTATAGGCAGCTGCACCGTCTTTTCCGGCAGTGTAAATCAGTAATTTTACACCGGAATCAAATATATATTGTACATGTTCTTCTATATGATCGCTTCCAAATATAAAGGAAACCTCTTCATCACTGATTTTTAAGATATCAGCAAAGTGCATATATTCGTGAATAGTTCTTCTCAGATATTCGTAATCGTCGAATAAAGGAAGACGGACATTCGGATCAAAGGATACAAGTAGATTTTTCCTCTTTGCCAGTTCCAATGCTCGATTATGAGCTTTTTTCATAGGGAAATCACCAAGGGAAACCGAACAGAAATGCAAACCATAGCAATCTTCAAACCAGCTTTCCTCTATATCCTTCTCTGATAAAAGCATATCCGCACCCATATTCCGATAAAATGAAAACTCTCGATTTGCATGTTCGTCCAGGGCTACAAATGCCAAAGATGTATTTGCGGCATTCGTTTGTTTTATATACTCTGTATGAATATGGAATCGTTGCATTTCCTTTATGATTTTTTCACCAAAGGCATCCTTGCCAAGCATGGTAATCATAGCGCTTTCTCCACCTAATGCGGTATATGCTCCGCATACATTCAACGGTGCCCCTCCGACTTTTGGTTGAAAGCCTTCTACATCCATAATTCTTCCTGTATTGCTTGGAATCATATCAATCAACGCTTCTCCGATTGCTAATAATTTTTTCATAGTATATTGAATCCTCTCATGTTGTATGTTACAAATTGCTTTATATTCTCGCTTGTTACGTGTAAGCTGTGCTCATCATCATAAAATCGTGAGGTCATTGTGTATTCACCTTCATTGATGAAAATTTCCAATACAGATTCATCAATGAATACAGAAACATGACGGATTTCTATGGGCGTAATGCATCTTTCCTGCCGATTGCAGCTGCATGCAGATAAATCCAGTGTGAATTTATGATTTCTATACACGCAGCGTATCGCATTCATTTGTAGCGAAAAATCGGAGTCTGCATCCCATTCGATATTGCAGGATTTACCGATTACAAAATCATTCGTATACAGCTTCCTATCTGTTCTCAAATCCAGGATTTCCTGTATCGGCTTTTGGATGATTCGCTTATCAAAGAAAATGGAGCGGGGCATCGTCAGGGTCTGATTCCATGCTTCATAACGATCGATATATGCATTATCCGGCATCCCAATCCAGGCAATCAGTATATTACGATCTGCGTTGTAAAACGTTTGCGCTGCGTAAAAATCAAATCCATAATCAAGTGTCTGATAATCAATCAGTTGCCGATTGCTGATTTTATAATATCCGCAATCATATACATTATGAAATTCATAGCCATGCTTTTTTAAACCCTGCGGACTGCATAAAAGGAATGCTTCCCCTTGTAATTGCAGGTAGTCCGGACATTCTATCATGAATCCTGTATCTTTTGCCGGTACATAGCGATGAGCATACTTCCATGATTCTAAATCATCACTCACATACTCCAATACACAGCCGGTATCATTTTTCAATCTTGCACCTAAAATTAAATGATAGCGGCCATCCTTCATAAACAGCTTGGGATCTCTGACATGCCTTGTACAATCCTTTGGAAAGTCACTGTTTCGCAGTAAACATTTTTTATGTTCAAAGGTTATTCCATCACGGCTTTCCACTCGCATTACATTATGCTCTCTTCCCTCATGAATAAAATCATAGGGGCCCTCATATTTTACATTACCGGTATAAAATACATACAGTATGTCATCTCTGATGATTGCACTTCCTGAATATGCGCCGTTCTTATCGTATTTGGAATCCGGAGAAACAGCCGTAGCATGACGTGTATAGGTTTGAAAATCCTTCGTTGCATAATGACCCCATGCTTTATTGACACTTCCATCCATACTGTTTTCATCTGCCTGGTAGAAAATGTGATAATTTCCTTTAAAATAAACCAAGCCGTTCGGATCATTCAGCCAGCCCCTTCGAGGCATTACATGATAGTTTAAGTTCTTCTGCGCCATGCTTCTACATTATCCCTCTGATAAATGCTGCCATCATATTCCATGCTTTTTCGGATTCCTCTGGCATAAATTCATCAAACCATTCATGGGTGAATCCATGGCGGCAATTTGCAAATTCAATATAGGTTACATCTCCTCCCGCCTTCTGCATTTTATCTGCATATGCCTTTTCTTCATTTTTTAAAGAATCGTATTCCGCACTCAGGATCAGGGTTTTCGGCAAATCATGCAAATCAGCGAGTAGGGGAGAGGCGAGTTCATCATTCAGCTCATCAAAGCTATTATAATACCAGTTGATATACTGCAGCATTCTATTTTCGGATATCGCCTTTGAAGGGTCCTTCGCTTTTCTGAATTCTGCACGGATTTCCTGTCGCAATGGCGGATAATCTAAAATGGCTCCTTTGATACCGAGTTCTTTTCTGTCTCGGTCAATCAGTGTCAAGCAGGCGGAAATATAACCGCCTGCACTATGTCCCATTACGACAACATGCTCTTTATCAATCCTTACTTCATCACAGCGTTTTCGTATTTCAGCGATTGCTTCATAGCTGGAAAATAAAGGCTTTGGATATTTAAATTCCGGGGCAACAACATAGTCTACATTAAAGATAGCACAGCCGGTTAAATCCGCCAATAAACGGCAATATTTTCCATCCTGCTCATAGTATCCCAATACATTGCCTCCACCATGAAAGTTAAATACCGGCTTTAAAATCTGCTTCCCATCCCAACTCAAGGGACGATAAATCGACATATCCACATATCCTGCGGTTTTTGTTTTTACACAGACTTTTTCGAATATACCATTCATTTTTTCATTATAAATCAGATCAGCATATTTTATTTCTTTGCTCATTCGATATTCAAAAATCGTATAATCTTCTTTTCTCATTTTACTTTTCACCTATCCTGTTCATCCAATAATCTGCCAGAGAAATCCAACTGTTCAAATGATGATCGATCATCTCATCCCTTTTATGCGTTAAACTGTTTTCCAATGCTTTTCCATGCTCGCCATGACCAAATAAGTGATACTCCGCAGATATGCCATATTCCAACAGCTTTGAAATAAAGCGTGTGGAATTTCCAGCATCAATGACTGGATCATCAATGGAATGCCAGAGAAACATCGGTACGGTATCTTGTGAAATATAATTTATCAAATTCACTTTTTCGACATCCTTCTGTGATGGAAAATCTGATTGATAAAGAACATAATTCATAATATGCTGTACCTTTTCGACAGCTTTTAAAGGATGCTTTTTGAAAAATTCATCACTATTCGGAACCAGGAACGGATAGCCTAAAACAATTCCGGCTGCCTTCAGTTCATCTTTTTTCGGGAGAAAGCTTAATTGCTTTACGATTGCGGGGTCATTCCATCGTACACCACAAGACGCACACACATGTCCGCCTGCAGAAAATCCCATTAAGAAAATTCGGTTTTTATCTATGTTCCATTCATCGGCATGCTCTTTTACAATATGTAAAGCTTCCAGCATTTCAACAGCTTGCAGCGGATATACTGCAGATTTTATAATGCCTTTTTCCGGTCGCGAGCGATCTGAGCCTACCGAATATTTTAAAACAAATACCTGATACCCCATTTGCATGAATTGAATAGCCACCGGTTCACTTTCCTTTGTCGCATGAACGGCATACGCGCCACCCGGTGCCACAAGGATTGCAGGTCGCTTTCTGTATTCACAATAATTGATTTCCGAATCCATAATATACGTATCAGCATACGCACCACTCGGTAATGTAAGCCTTGTATTTATCATAGAACACTCCTTTGTGTATCTGAGCTATAGGAAGAAGTTCCTTCTCTAATCGCATTGATATTAACGTTGGATATCCTTTTCGTTTTTATTAAATCCGAAAAAGTAAACGAATAAAGCGGTTGATATAAAAGCGATTGCACATGCGATGATACCGTTGATTACATTTGCCTGAGAGCCTCCTAAAAAGCATAATGCTGCAAATACATTGGAGGATGGTACCAGTGTCGCATCGATAACACCGGTTAAACCGGCATATGCTCCTCCTAAGAAACCACCTGCCAAAAGTCCGATAAATGGCTTTTTGTATTTTGTGCAGATACCGTAAATCGTCGGCTCCGAGGTCCCTGCGACGATGGCGGTTATTCCATAAGACAGGGCAAGTGCCTTTTGTTCTTTATTTTTCAATCGGAAGAAAGCACCGATTCCTACCCCCATAATAGAGAAGCTGGAGACGGAAACAGCTACTGCGGCGAATCCATCACTTCCATAGGTAGCAAAAATTTGAAATAATGTTGTAATCAGTACCATATGCATACCGGTCATTACCAGAACAGGATACAATGCCGCAATCAATCCGATCCCGATGAATCCTGCAATTCCTTCCAACGAGAATAATGCATCTACTACATATTGCCCGATGAATGCTCCTGCCGGACCGAAGACACATAATGCAATCGGCAGCATCGCAGCGATTGTCAGTGCTGGTGCAAATACAGAACGGATTGCCCCCGGAACGATACGATCGAAGAATTTAGCGATATAGGACATTACCCAGTTTGATAAAATTATCGGAACAATGGAGCTTGCATAGCTTTGAACATTGCAGGGAATACCGTATACAGTAAATGGTTTACCCACCAGACCGACAAATGTCGGATGTATCAAAATTGCGCCCATCAATATCCCCATTACCGGATTTAGATTGAATTTTTTTGCACTTGTATAGCCGACAATTACCGGAAAGAAGTAAAATGCAGCGTCTCCCACGAAGGTGAATAATGTATACAGATCGTTTCCTTCACCAATGACATTTAACAGCTCTGGACCTAAAATAGCTGTCAGCATTTTAAAGAATGCGGAGGCGACGATGGCTGGAATCGCAGGTCCCATGCTTCCGGAAATAGCATCTAAAATTCCATTTCCGATAGATTTCAGTGTGATTTTTTCTTTTGCGGCAGAAACAGGTTCTCTGTCCGTGTTATCAAAATCACCCAGCTCACACAGTTCGTTATATACATCCTTTACCTCTGGACCTATTACGATTTGTACCTGTCCACCGGCTCTTACAACACCTAAAACACCTTGTACCGCTTCTATTTTTTCATGATTTGCAATGCTTTCATCCTTTAGATTGAAGCGAAGACGTGTTTGACAATGCAACACCTTCGCAATGTTTTGTTTTCCACCGACTTGTTCTAATACACTTTCTGCAATTTTTAAAGCTTTATCTTTTTTCATAATAGTTTTTTCCTCTCTGATTTTCTATAAAATAAAAACCTTTACACGATAAGCATCAGATGATGTTTATATTGTGCAAAGGTTATGCCGACTCATTCGTTACACCCTCATGGGAACACAATCGATTTACATGGAGTATTAAATATAAGGATTCTTCATCCTCAATACTCCAGCTAAATTTATGAAATATCATTTCTTTGATCAACAGCACACAGGCAAAGGTATCTGGATATTCCTTTTTCAAAACTTCAAATAATTTTTTATTGGTGCTGCTGATTTCACTGTACTGGCTTTTTCTTCTGAATAAATACTGCATATGAGAAGCAAATCTGGAATAATTAAATGAATTTGTATCAATTGAAACCTTCATCTGTCCTTCGATAATCTTCACGATTTCCTGAATGAATTCTGCTGTAAGGCTGATTTGATTATTCCGTGTGTAGGTCTCCTCAGAATTGATAATATTCATGGCAATTGCATATACTTCGGATTCCGGTAATTGTACATTTAAATTTTTATGTAATAAATTTAACGTATATTTTGCGATTTTTACTTCTACCGGATACAAATCTCTTAATTCATTTGCTATCGGTGTTGTAAATATCATTCCGTTTTTCAGACGAACAAGAGCGAAGTTTAAATGATCCGCCAATGTAAATACAGCGTTTTGTTTTAAGGGAACACTGAGCATGGTAACTGCCAAATCAATAACATCGGCAGAAATACGAAAGATTTTTGAATCAATATCTTCAAACAGACTTAGATATTCCGCATCAACGTTATAAAACGTGCGGTCAATTTTACTCAAATCATCTAAGATATAAGGACATTTTGGAAATCCAATGCCCAATCCGATCGCAATCAGTTCTCTGCCACTATGATCCCTGCATATAGCCGCGTTATTTCCCAGCTTTTTTATAACTTCCATATGCTCTACTTCTTTTCTATCGATATGACTGCAGCCGTGTTTACAGTAACGGCATCAGCCTGATGAATTGTAACATGGAATTCATTTGCATTTGTGATAATCATAGGTGTATCGATGCTATACCCTTGCTCGAGGATTGCTTCGATATCAGCTTCTATAATCAAATCACCTTTTTTTACTTTTTTTCCTGCATCTATCTTTTGATGGAAACAACTTCCTTCTAATTGGACAGTATCTATTCCAAAGTGAATTAGTATTTCGGCTCCATTCTCTGCCTTTATTCCAATCGCATGCTTTGTGGGAAATACAGTCATCAATTCACCATCGCATGGGGAACATATGTTTCCGTCGTTGGAAATAAAAGCAACTCCAGGGCCCATCATTTCAGATGCAAAAACTTGGTCCGGTACATCACGTAAGCGTATCATTTTTCCGTTAACCGGTGAAACCAATTCCACTTTTCTGCTTTTCTTTTTCAATCCGAACATAATCGCTCCTAATCTAGAAAACAAATATCTTCCTTGCTTCCTTCATTTACTGCGTAGTACTATGCACAAATCTCTGGTTAAGCCTCAGGTGAGTTACTCTCATCGATTTCGTCAAAATTATCCCACGATTTTGAAGTGCTGTCAAGCATCGCGTGAAAAGGGAGAATGTAAAATATAATAGGATAACAAAATGCAAGAGACCCAGCAGGGTGATATACACCATATGCAAGTATGGCTTTCCTGCATTTTATCGGTTTCTCTTTTGAGAAAGTCTGCATACTCTATTTGTTGATAATCGTCTTTTTTTAGATTCCTTATACAGATATTATGGATAGCTTTTCAGAGGATGCGTTTCAAGCGGCTGTTTGCATAAGGATATGTCATGCGGAAAGGTAATTCTTTTTGCATTGTATTATCAATTTAGCGATTATAGTGCTCTACTATATATACAAGTCATGAAAACCGGTCTCGTGCTATATCTGTATTTGATTAGCCATTTTCCTGCTTTTAACCTTTCGGTGAGCAGCTCCAGTTTCAATTTATCGAAAAATAACAAATCAATTAAGGATACCATAGAAGGGACTTCTTTATGTATGAGACAACTGCTATGCGATAGTTTTGCTTTTTTACCAAATATAAGCTGTTTTCTATACTATAAATCGGTGAATAGGAACCGTCTTCTGAAAAAAAATGAATTTTTTAAAATAAGCTATTGACAAAAGCATGGAAAACAAGTAGAATAATGTCGTTGCCGCTGAGAGATTGGGGTATAGCCAAGCGGTAAGGCACCAGACTCTGAATCTGGCATTTCCTTGGTTCGAATCCAAGTACCCCAGCCAATAAAAAACGAGAGTCGCTTCGGCGACTTTTTTGTTTTATTGCGGGGAAGCACCCTGTGTGGAAATGCCAAGCTGCTGCTATATATAGAAACCAATAAATGGAAAGGAAGGCCCGTATGAAAAAAGTAAGAACAAGATTTGCACCAAGTCCTACCGGGTATATGCACATCGGAAATCTGAGAACAGCATTGTTCGAATATCTGATTGCCAAGCATGAGGACGGAGATTTTATTCTACGTATCGAGGATACCGATCAGGAACGTTACGTGGAAGGCGCTGTCGAAATCATATACGATACCATGAAGGAAGTCGGTTTGCATCATGATGAAGGACCGGATATCGGAGGGGATTTCGGACCGTATGTACAGTCTGAGCGACTGCCGATGTATAAGGAGTATGCCGATCAGCTGGTTGATCTGGGAGGCGCACATTACTGCTTCTGCGGTGAGGAAGAAATAGAAAAGCAGAGAAAAGAGGCGGAAAGTCTGGGAATCTCTTTCAAATACGATGATCCATGCAAGCATGTGTCTGTGGAAGAAGCCAGAGAACGTATTGCCAAGGGAGAAAAATATGTTGTGCGTCAGACGATTCGTCACGATGGAGAAACGTATTTTGATGATGAGGTGTACGGCCGCATTGAGGTGGATAACAGTATTCTGGATGAATCCGTGCTGCTGAAAAGCGACGGCTATCCAACCTATAATTTTGCCAATATCGTGGATGATCACCAGATGGGTATCACGCATGTTGTGCGTGGAAACGAGTATCTGTCCTCCACTCCAAAATATAATCTGATCTATCAGTCCTTCGGCTGGGATATTCCAACCTATGTGCATGTTCCACCGGTTATGAAGGATGAACAGCACAAGCTGAGTAAGCGTAACGGGGATGCCAGCTTTCAGGACCTTGTGAAGAAAGGGTATCTTCCGGAAGCGATTCTGAATTACATCGCTCTGCTTGGATGGTCACCGGAAACAGAGCAGGAAATCTATACACTGGATGAGCTGATCAAGGTGTTTGATATTAAGCGTATTTCCAAATCACCGGCTATTTTTGATATTGACAAGCTGACATGGATGAACGGTATGTATCTGCGCGCGATGAGCACGGAAACATTCTGTGAGCTGGCAAAGCCGTATATCGAGGAATCCGTTCACAGACCGGTGGATATCATGGCGGTTGCACGCATTCTGCAGCCAAGATGTGATATTCTGACCTCTATTCCGGAAAGTCTGGATTTCATTGACGAGCTGCCGGAATATGATAATGCCATGTATATTCATAAGAAAATGAAGACGACCTATGAAATTGCATATAAGGCATTGCAGGCGGCACAAAGTGCCCTGTCAGAGCTGAATGACTGGTCGAGTGAAGAAAATCTGCATGAGCTGCTGCTGTCTTTACCGAAGCAGATGGAAATGAAGAACGGGCAGATTTTATGGCCGGTTCGTACTGCCATCACCGGAAAGCAGTTTACACCTGGCGGTGCCATTGAAATCGCTCATATCCTTGGAAAAGAGGAAACCCTGAAGCGTATTGCAAAGGGGATTGAAAAGCTCGAGGCTGAGCTTGCCTGATTTTTCCATCCATACATAAAGAAAACGGACAACTGCCGGTATAGCGCAGCGGTCCGTTTTTTTGTGATATGAAATAGGAAAGTATAAGCCGGAAGCGGGGCATCAAAGGGTGCACATGATTTTTTTGATTACATATATTCCAGAAAGATCTGTGTAATCGTGGCAATTTCAGCTTTGGATATACTGATGTTGAAAATATTGTTCAATTCATTCAGCTCAAGACTGATCGTATTGTACACATCGGCATGGGAATTGATAATCTCGCGTGTTTTTTTGTTTGGCAGGGGATCGCTGCGGATGGTACGCTCGATGACGAATGCACCGTGTATGATAAAACGGATGGTAATTTCATCACTATAACCGAGCTTCAGCTTTTTCAAAATATTTAACAGGACAACCATCAAAGAGGAGGAAGCCTTGTTCGCATCCAGAAAGACCAGGGACTGCTGGAGTATCTGACGGGAAATACGGTCAATCAGTATTCGGGAATTTTCACTGAGAGAGGAAGCAGGAAAACTTGGTGTCTGCGGCTGGCTGTATTCCTGTGCATGCCCGTGCTTCATTGCGGATATGGTATTGAGAATAAGCGGAAGCGAGATAGGGGCATAGCTTTGTACATCGATATGCAGACGGCTGCTGATCTGTTCGCCAATCTCTGTTAACGGAGCGATATCACTAAACAGCAGCAGGGTCTCATGATTATCGATCTGCTGGATCCTGTCGCATACATGATCGAGGAAGAGGTGAAATTCCTTTCTTCGCCAGGCTTCGGAATAATCGAGCGAATGACAGTTTTCATAAAGATTGGCTGAGCGTATGTATTTTTCATAATTTGCGGCGATATCCTCCCCGTGGCATACAAACAGTATCGGAGTTTTGGCCTCCAGCTTTTGAATGGCCAGCTGCAGGTAGGTACTGATCAGAATGCGCTCATCCTGCGGCAGCACAACCTCCATCTTGGATTGAATGATCTGTGCGATATCCTCCGTAACAGCATCCGTGCGCTTTGTCCCAAGACCGTGTGACGGTGTAAAGCTGCGGGTATAGGTGTTATTCTTTAATTCCGTTATGAGATTTTGCAGATATTCAAATAAAACGAAGATCATCGTCTCCTTCTGCTTGAGCGGGGTGGATGCCAGCAGCGGGAACATCAGATCGTAAAGCTCTTTCACAAAGATGGAGCGAATTGTATTGATCTCTATTTTCTCTGTCTTTTTCAGCATGGAATTACAGATGGAAACAATCTGCTCATCATCGTTGCTGTCAATCAGATGCTGCTCATTCAGGACGGCATGATGCAGTGCGGTAAAGAAGCGGCAGGAGGTCTGCGGTATGAAATAAAGCACATCACCGTCAAACAGATCGAGGATACTGTGCAGCTGTGCAAAGCGGGAGGATACATCCCTAATGCTGTTCAGCATACCATCGGACAGATGCTCAAAGGTGATATCGATGACATTGGCCTTGCGCTGAATAAAGCTGTAATGTGCCCGTATGATGGAACGGCGCAGCTCCTGCAGGGAAATGTGTGTGGTATATGCTTTGTCTGCAAGTGCCATACAGGTGATTACATTTTTATGCAGACAGATGGTTTGATTCAGAATATCGGACTGCCGCTGTATTTCGGCGAAGATGATTTCCAGACGTTCCTTCAGCGTACGCATCTCATAACTGGGAAACACCATCGGATAGTCTATAAACCGCTGCAGCTGTGCGATATCCGCATTTGCATCATGAAACAGGTAACATACTTTCCAGCTGCTGTGTAAGGCGGCATGCTGCTTCTGCAGCTTTTCTGCCACCTGCTGTACAATGTGCATATCACTGCATTGTACATCCAGAATGAGGAAGGCGGGTGTCTCCGGATGCATGTTATAAATCTGATTCTGCTCATCTGCCGCATCGCTTAGCACATGCTCCAGTATTTGTGTATGCCTGCCAAGCATCTGCAGCTCCTTCGCCTTTTCTATAAAAAATTTCAGAAAATGATGCTTGCCTTCTCCATAGGGGGCACAAAGCGCCAAGCTTTGAAGGGCTTGGGGATACATGAGAATCGCCAACAGCTCCTGATACAGGGAATGCAGGGATTCGTTCGCATGAATACCGGTGTAGGTGAGCGTTTGCCTGCTGCTGTGCTCCCGCACGCGCACAGGCTTATCCTGATGCAGGTATTCCTGAATATCTCTTCCCACCGGCAGTGTATACGGAACCGGCTCTGTAGAAAATGAGTGAATGACACCGGCGTCGAGATACAGGGTAGGGCGTCCCTGCAGCTTGATGAGCCGGTTTTCACGATGCAGCTGATTGAGAACGCGGGATACATTGGTTCGATCAATTTTCAGAATCAATGCGATGTCATGCGCATTACAGCTGCTGAAATCATAGGTGTGTGCTGTAATGCCGTTTGCCGTATAGCTGGCAATCAGGTTTTGAATATCCTTCATTCGAGGTGCTTTTTTCATAGTTTCCTCCACTCCCCGCGTTTTGCACGCGGACACAGGCATTGCATGAAAGACGTTTCAAGCTACTTGTCTTTTCATAAATTTGATTTTCTTTCACACTTCCTCCACTTTTTGGTGCTGAATTTCCGGGCTGCAGAATGCACGCATGCCGTCTGCTTGCACACTTATTATAGCACGGATATAGTTTGTGTGGGTAATAAAAGCACACATATGCGGATATTGAAATAATTTGCATATATTGGAAAATATCACCGTCTTTTTCTATCTTTTAAGTGACACGAATGTAAAAAAAACTGTGCTTTTGCGTTATTTGACGGGAGGTTTTTGAGCGATTATAGTATGTGTGTAAACAGTCAGTAGCTACTAGGTTTTCAAACAACATGAGAGGAGAAAAAACATGGAAATTAACTTTTTACAGGCAGCGCTTATCGGAATTTTGTATTATATGACGCTGTGCTCACCACCCTGGCTTACAGGAATCATACACGTATCCATTCGCCAGCCGCTCGTATCCGGCACCATCGTCGGTCTGATTCTGGGGGATCCGCAAAATGGTCTGATCATCGGTGCGACGATCAATACCGTAGTTCTTGGGTTTCTGAATGTCGGAGGTGCAATTCCAAGCGATCCCGGCATTGCAGGGGTTGTCGGAACATCTTTGGCGATAGCAACCGGAGCCACTCCGGAGGTCGCAGTTACGATTGCCGTATCCTTTGGTCTTGTCGGGACCATCGTATGGAATCTGCGAAGCACCATCAACTCCGTATTCGTACACATGGTGGACAGTGCCGCCGCACAGGGGGATATGAAAAAGATTTACTTTGTACAATTCGTACTTGCACAGATTGCAACCTTCTGTATCTCTGCGGTACCGGTCTTCGGAATCCTGTATTTCGGAACAGATGTCGCTACACAGGTGCTGGACGCCTTAAAGGGAACGCCGATGCAGATTCTTACCGTGATCGGACAGATACTGCCGGCGATGGGTATTGCGATCATCCTGCGGCTGCTGTCCAACCGTCCGAATATTATTCAGCTGTTTATGCTGGGCTTCGTGCTTTCTATCTACGGCAATGTGCCAATGATTGTCATTGCAGTTGTAGCCTTCATTATTGCATCCCTGTATGCTGATCTCAAATTCAACCGAGCAAAGGAAGAGGTGTAGAGTATGGAACGTCAGATAACAGATACCAACGTACAGACTGAGAAAAAGCTGACAAAGACCGATTTAAATAAATGCTTTCTTCTCTGGCATCTGCTTGGAGAAGCAACGCTGAGCTACGAGCGTCTGCAGGCACCCGGTGTGCTGGGCTGTCTGGGACCGGTGCTGAAGCGGCTGTATGGTGATGATAAGGAAGAATTTGTGAATGCGTGCCAGCGACACATGGAATTCTTTAATACAGCCGGGTATTACGGCGGCTCCATCATCATGGGGCTGGTATGCTCCCTTGAGGAGGAGCGTGCAAACGGACTGCCAATTGAAGGCGAGGACATCAGCGCAATCAAAACCGGACTGATGGGACCGCTGGCAGGTGTATTTGATGCTCTGCGACAGGGAACGGCAATCCCTATCGTTGCCTCCATTGCGATCGGTATGGGAATGGACGGCAACTTCTTCGGTCCGATCTTCTATATGATCGTAACCGTTCTCTATGTCATGGTGCCCTGCTACTGGATGTTCCAGACCTCCTATAAAAAGGGAAAGGAAGCTGTCAACGGTCTGTTTGCGAGCGGAAAGCTGGAGCGCTTTATGACGCTGGCTACGGCAGTTGGAGCCATTACCCTGGGAGGGCTTGCGGCTACGACTGTAACGGTCACTTCTTCCACGGTGCTGCATCTGGGAAGCTCGGACATGGTCCTGCAGGAAACCATCTTCGATGCGATATTCAAGGGCTTACTGCCGGTTGGCTTTGTCTTTCTCTCTTACTTCCTGCTGCAGAAAAAGCTTTCAACATCTAAGATCATACTGATTTTGATTGCCATCGCTATTGTCGGTGTGCTGATTGGATTCTTCTAAAATAAACGAAGAAAGGAGTTTATATGGATACAATTCGAGCCATGCTGGAGGAGCATAAGCTTATCGTGATTTGCAGGGGTGTCTATGGTGACACCCTCCTCAAGACGATGGAAGCTCTGTATAAGGGCGGCATCCGTCTGGCGGAGGTCACCTTCGATCAGAAAAGCAAGGATTATAAGGAAACACTGGATGCGATCACCATGCTGGAGGAGCATTTTCGAGGCCGTATGGCGATCGGGGCAGGGACGGTTGTCAGTCCTGCACAGGTGGAGCTTGCGTATCAGGCAAAGGCTGCCTATATTATTTCACCGAATGTCAATGAAGCGGTCATTCGTAAAACAAAGGAGCTGGGCATGCTGTCCATTCCGGGAGCACTGAGCCCCAGCGAGGTACTGGATGCACATGAATACGGTGCGGATTATGTTAAGCTGTTTCCGGCTGCCAGAATGACAGCCTCCTACATTAAGGATCTGATGGGACCGATTTCCCATGTGAAATTCATTGCGACTGCGGGAATCACCGAGGAAAATATCGCAGAATTTGCGGCTGTCGGCTGCACCGGCTATGGTATCAGCGGACGCTTGATGGATAAGCGTGTGATTCAGGAAGGCCGCTTTGAGGAATTGCAGCACCGCGCAGAGGCATTTATCGCCTGTCTGCAGAAGGAAGAGGAATAATTGTATGAAAAATATTGTATATGCACGCGTTGATGACCGGCTGGTACACGGGCAGGTCATGACGGCCTGGGTCTTGCATACCAAAGCAAGCAAGGTGATTATTGTGGATGATAAAGCCGCAAAGGATTCCTTTATGAAAATGATCATGAAATCCGCAATGCCGAGCAGTCTGGAGCTGGAGGTGCTTTCCGTAAGCAGTGCCATCTCCTATCTCAAAGAAGCAGGCAGTGAGGATGAACGTATCTTTTTGCTCGCAAAAACACCGATGGTTTTCGCGGATCTGCATGATGCGGGTGTTCCGATACAGGAAGTGGGAATCGGCGGAATCGGTGCCCGGGCAGACAGACGAAAGCTGTATCGCAACATTGCGGTGAATGAGGAAGAAATGAATAGCATCAAGGCTATGCAGAGCAAGGGCATGGACGTCTATATTCGAGTCGTACCGGATGATAAGCGAATCGAAATCAAAGACGCAGCCTAGGGGAGGGCACGTCGTATGATAGGACTGGTACTCGCCACACATGGACCCCTGGCAGAAGCCTTTGTCAGCAGCGGAAAGCTGATTGTCGGAAATATCGGGAATGTTGCACATCTGGGACTGTTTCACGGAGACAGCATTGAACAGTTTGAACAGAAGGTATACAAGGCAATCGAACAGGCGGATGAAGGGGACGGTGTGATCGTTTTGACAGATTTACTGGGAGGCTCCCCCTGCAATGTCACAGCAAAGGCAATCGGCAGACTGTATAAAGAGAAAAAGCTGGAATGCTTTTACGGTATCAACCTTCCGATTTTTCTGGAAGCTGTGACCTCCCGTAAATTCATGAATTTTGATGAGCTGAAGGAGCACATGGATGAGGTGTTCAAAGAAACATACGGGATGCTGAGCGGGAAAATAAGCTATTCGGCATGCAAGGAATAGAAAGAAGGATATAAGGATGAATGGAATAGAAAAAAAAGGAATCGGGGAACGATATTTATGGAAGGGAGCTATGGTCAAAGAGCAGGATATCCACATTTCTCTGCAGGACCGCGGCTATGTCTTCGGAGACGGTCTGTATGAGGTCGTTCGTGTATACAATGGGAAGCTGTTTGGTCTAAAGCGGCATCTCGACCGTCTGTTTCAGGGAGCGGATGTCATTGATTTCAATCTGCAGTATACAAGGGAGGAATTCGAAGGCTTCTTTCAGCAGCTGGTTGAGGAGAATGATCTGCACAGCGGTTATGTGTATATGCAGCTGACAAGAGGGGATGACGGTATCCGAAACCATCTGTATCCCGGGCGTGAGGATCAAAGGCCGGTGCTGTCCGGCTTTGCGGTACATGCTCCCCGCAATGTGAAGAAAATCCAGGCGGGAATAACTGCGATCAGTGTGGAGGATATCCGCTGGAAATACTGTCATGTAAAAACACTGAATCTGATTCCAAACTGCATGGCGCGCTCTGAGGCAAAGAGAAAAGGGGCAGGGAAGGCGATTCTGGTAAAGGACGGTATTGTCACGGAAGAAAAATCCGGCTCAATCCTGATTGTTCAGGACGGCTGTATACTGACACATGTTGAAAATGAGGATATTCTGCCCAGTACGACGAAGAAAATACTGGAGGCACTGTGTGAGCAGGAACAGATACCATTTCGTGAAGGCAATTTTACACTGGATGAGCTGTATGCCGCAGATGAGGTCATTGTCGCTGATACGAATACGGAATGCAGTGCAGTTTTAAAGGTGGACGGGCATACGATCAGGGATGGGACGCCCGGACCGATTTTGAAGCAGCTGCAAAAAGCATATGAAGCCGCCATCATTGCGGAGTGCGGCAAAGCCGAATAGGTATGGAAGAAAACATCAGCTGCCGAACCTATGCAGAAATCCATACAGCGCGAATTCGGGAAAACGTGATGCAGCTGAAGCGGCATCTCACAGCAGGAACGAGGTTTATGGCAGTCGTAAAAGGGAATGCGTACGGTCATGGAATCGAGCCGTGTGTACAGGCGATGGACGATTTATGCGACTGGTATGGAACAGCCACCATGCAGGAGGCGTTGCGTGTGCGAAGCGTATCAGGAGAAAAGCCGATTCTTGTTTTTGGCTATGTATCGGATGAGGAAATACGCCTGGCTGCGGAAAACAACATCACACTCAGTGCCTTTTCCGCAACGTTTCTTTCCCATATTTCCGAGTGCTGTGCAGGTATGAACCTGAAGACTGCCGTGCATTTGAAGCTGGATACCGGCTTTCACCGCATGGGAATCGACTGCTGTAGTTCTACAGCAGACTGCGTGGAGCAGCTGCTTCCTCTGTTTTCACTGCCGAATATAGAAATAACAGGGATGTATACCCATCTGGTATACGGTGCCGGCAGCAATCAAAGGGAGCTGGCGTTTACCGAATTGCAGTATCAGCGCTTTCAAAGCTGCATCCGGGCGTTGCAGGAACGAAGAATCGATACGGGCATCTGTCATATATGCAACAGTAAGGCAGCGATACATGCTCCAGATATGCATATGGACATGGTGCGTGTCGGTGCCTATATCTTTGGTCTTGCCTCAGCCCCGGAGCAGCGCTTAATACCATTGCGGGAGGTGCTTGTCTGGAAAGCGAGAATCGTCCTGCTGCGGGATATTGCAGCGGGAGAAGGGGTGGGCTATGGTCATGCTTTTATCGCAAAACAGCCTGTCAGAATCGCAGTGCTGGCGGCAGGCTTTGCGGATGGCTACCGACGCTGTATCGCACAGTCCCCGCAGAGCTATGTTTCCATACATGGCAGGCCGGCACCTTTGATTGGAAAGGTATGCATGGATATGTTCATGGTGGATGTGACCGATATAGAAGCAGTGCAGGTTGGGGAATATGCACTTTTGAGTGGTGATGATGGAACCGGGGCAGTCAGCAGCTATCTGCTTGGCCAAATCATACAGGGGACGGCAGGAGAAATCGCGGTGGGAATGAGTGATCGCGTTCAGCGCTATATCGTATGAAGACAGCACAGGACTGGCTGTACTGTATCAGCGGAGCTTTGCTGTTTTCCTTCTCGATGAATGTGTTTCTGGTTCCGCTGCATATCTACAGTGCCGGGTTTTTAGGAATCGCCCAGCTGCTCCGGGATCTGCTGCTCCATATCCTGCCCTATCGACTTTCCTTTGATATCGCCGGGATTATAAATCTGATCCTGAATATCTTCATGATCATTCTCGCTGCCAGGGTGCTGGCGAAAACATTTGCCGTGCATACGGCGATCGTCATACTGTTTGAATCTTTGTTTTTGTCTTTGATTCCGGTGCCCAAAGCGCCTCTGGTTGAGGATGTCTTTATCTCTGTCCTGCTTGGCTCCTTTCTTTGTGCATATGGTACACGGCTGTTCTTCAAGGGACGCGGGAGCGGCGGAGGTATTGACATCATTGGACTGTATCTGACAAAAACAGGAAAAGGAAGTGTCGGCAGTATCTATCTGCTGGTCAATACGGTGATTTATCTACTCTGTTTTCTCATTTACGACAGTCAGGTAGCCTTATATTCCATTGTACACAGCTGTATCCTGTCCTTCGTGCTGGATCGCATTCACGAGGATAATGCAGAATCGGCTGCTTTGATTATCACGGAAAATCATGAACTGAAGCAGCAGCTGATCCTGGATGTGGGGCGTGGTGTTACTGTCTGGGATGGAACAGGCGGCTACAGCGGACGCAGGAAGGAGGTCATGATGGTGGCAATTACGAGAGGACAATACGGTCATTTGAAAAAAAAGGTACAGGGCTGTGATGAACAGGCCTTTGTGATCTTCTTCGATCATGTGCGTATCAGCGGTTATTTCCCAAAGCTGATCAATGAAAAGAGAAAGAGCAGGTGAAGCAGGATGCAAACAGAAAAACAGCAGGTATATCACTGCCGGGGAATCGTAAAACAACTTAACGCCTATATCAAAGCGGATAAGCTTTTGATTCTTTGTGAATCCGATGTACCGGCGGAAATAAAAAAGGACATCACAGCGCAATTTCCTGAAGCTGCATGCTATACTGTTCCCGGTACAGCGCATATCAAGACCTTTGATCATCTGGAGGCAATCGTCCGATTCCTGTATCAAGCGGATGTCAAAAGGATAGCAGCCTGCTGATTATAGGGAATCAGCAACTAAAAGAGCTGGGAGGCTTTATAGCATCCGCTTACTGCTGCGGTATAGCCTATCTGTATGTACCCCTCACAGGAAACGCCGCACTGCATGCTGCATCCCATTTCTGCGGTGTGGATTTAATGGGGATTCCGGATGTATTGCAAAGCTGCCATGAACCGCGTATGGTATTTCTGGATGAAGATATTTTTGAGTCTGAGCACAATGCTGCTTAAGGCTGCCTTGCGACTGCTTGTCGGAGGCTTTTTTTGTAAATCTTAAGATAAAAACACAAATTTATGTTTACGCTGAGATTTGCGGAAAGAAATTGTAAAAATCTTATAAATAAGGACTTTCTTGGCGTTTTATAAGCTGGAATCTATGATAGAATAACGGTAGACAATACAGCAGTGCAAGCAGGAGTGGATACGATATGAAGCAAAAACTGTCATGGATTCTGGAAGGCTTTTTTCTAATACTTTTACTGTTGGTAACGATTCTGATTTATGTTCCGGAACAGAGCGAGCATCTTCTGCATATCCGGATGATACAGGTTACCGGTAAAAACAAGGAAAAAGCGATCGAACAGGATTCTCTCATCTTTGTAAAGACCTTCAAAGAAAACGAGGAACCAAAAAATAACACGCTGATCAGCTTTCGGGCAGAGCGGTTTGGGGAATCGGTTATCTTAACGCATATGTTTGTGAAAAGTGAAGTTCGAAATCAGGAAACCTTTTACATTACGCAGGCCCCTGACAGCAGCTATTATGATACCTATGAAACCAGACATGAGGATCTGGTAGGCTCCTATCTCTTTCATATAGTATATGGGCAGGGTGTATGAATTTCTGCAAAGCAGCTATGGTAAAATCACGTATGCCGTGGTGCTGGGCGTTTGTATACTGAGCACCATGCTGCTGTTGATAAAGGGTGTGCTGCGGGAGCGTAAAGGAAAAGCGGGTATAGAGGTGTCTGCGAAAAAGAATGCTTTGGATTCTGATCAACGCTCAGTGGATGAAAAGAAAGAGGATACGCGCGGGCAGGAAGTGAAGCCAGATGCAGAGAAGCCGCTGCTAAAGACTCCAAAGGAAGATATTTCAAGACAGGCAAAGGGAACAGAAGATAAGACTGCGAAAGCCAAACAGCAGGCAGCTGCCGACAGTATTTTACAAGCAGCAGGCAAGGCTTCAAAACAGCAGATTCCGAAACAGACCGGAAAGCAGCGCTTACGCAAGCGCCATGCAGTGAAAAAAGCATTGATGGAACAAAGGAAAGCGGCTGATGATGAGGAGCTGCTGCCGATTGTGTACAAGCAGAAGCATCAGAAGCCGGCAGGCCCAACGAAAATACAGCAGGAAATTCAGGAGCACCCGGATGCAGAGGGGAAGCATGTACAGAGATCAGAGAATACGCAGGAGTCTCTGGTTCAGCATACATCCTCTGGAAAATCAAAGCCAGAACAAACGATTGATCTGCGAGAGGGGGGAGCTACATTTACACAGGCTGAGCTACAGGATATACTGATTGCAATCAATACAAACGAAGAGGAATCGGATCAGGATACCGCTACGGCAAGTCCTGCGGAAGCTGTCAAAGAAAAAAAAGAGCAGTACCAACCAAATGAGCACAATCAACTGCATATTCAGGCAATCGGCATTCTGGAACCGGTAGTAACCAGTATACAGGAAACACTGCAAGGTGGACAATATCCTTTGGTAGAAGAAAATCCGGTGGAAACAGAAGATCCATCCAGCGATCCAGACGAAGTAATGGTGGAAAATGATGAAATTGCAGAGAAGGAATTTCATGAAGAAGAACAGGTAACAGCAAATGATGTTTACACTGCGGATGCCGGTGTAGATAAGGAACTGCTGGAGGAAGTCCGAAAAGAGGTGCAGGAGCTGCTGCACGGTGTGAAAGCACCACAGCGGGTAGAAGCAGAACAACAGGAATATCCGGACTTCAACAGAAAATATGATATCAACAAGAGCAGGCAGACGGATGTGCAGGAGGAAATGCCTGAACGTGAGGAAATAGAAAAAACAAGGGTGGAAAAAGCATTGATTGTGGAAACGCAGGAAGAACAGGGAATTCTTTTAAAAGATATGGAATTCGATTGCAGCAGCAGATTTGCTGTATTGACCGGCAGAGTGATCAATAAAACACCTGTTCCTGTACGGTATATTAAAGCGGAAATTGAATTGTATGATGATTTCCGTAATGTGATAAAGACAATGAAATGGTATCTTTGCGGCAGAGATTTTTTACAGCCGGAAGAAACAAGAGAATTTTCCTATACAGCTTATGAAGTATATGGTGTTTATGATTACAAAATCCGGATATTGAACTGGAAGCAGAAATGATTTCATTGTGCAAACTGTGTGAATTCTTTCCTGTAAGGAGTATAATAGGCAGGTAAGGATGTGATATATATGGATAAAAAACAGTTCCATGAACGTATTCAGTATTTTGTAAAGCAGAGAGTACGCGATGAAGGTACGATAAATTCCATGATGGATATGGAGCTGGTAACCGCGGATTTTCTTACAAAAAGTGTGATTCTGGCTTTTCCGGTGAAAGACTGGCAAATGAATCCGGCGAAAAATCTGCATGGAGGCATTATTGCGACAGCACTGGATATTACGATGGGATGTATATCGTATGTGAGCGGGAATGCAGTGTTTACACCAACGATACAAATGGCTGTTAACTATGTTGGCGGTGTGAGCAGTGGCGATACGCTGCTGGTGGAAGGAATTTGTGATCATGCAGGAAGCAGAATGTCACAGACCAGAGCTATTGCACGCTCAAAGAAAAGCGGCAAGGTAGTCGCAACAGCGAATGGTTCCTATATTATGAATACAAAATAATAATTTTACAGAAAAAGGCAGAATCTGCATACGTAGAAATCTGTCTTTTATGTTATCATAATAATGAGCATAAATATCCACAATTAGGGAGAATGAGAGATGAAAAACCAACAATTACGCTACTTCGTTGAAGTGGTCGACAGTGGAAGCATCAACAAGGCTTCGGAGAAGCTGTTTGTCAGCCAGCCAAGTCTGAGCAGAAGTATACAGTCATTAGAGGAAGAAATGGGGAAAGAGCTGATTATCCGTAGCAATCACGGGGTTACGCTGACACCGACCGGTAGACTGATGTACTATTATGCACAGTCAATCCTCTCACAGTTTCAGGTGCTGGAGCGTTTAAAGGATGTCAGTGAGGAAAAGCTGTACAGCAAGCTGACGGTATCCGTGGATTCCGTATTCCTAAGGGATGATTTGATTTTACAATTTTACAAGCATATGAAATCAGCAACTACAGAGATTCATATGGTAGAAACAACGGCGGAGCAGGTGCTGGCCAATGTCAGTGAAATGAAGTCGGAAATCGGAATCACGATTCTAAATGATTATCAATTGAGTATTTATCGTAAGATGGCGGATGCCAAGGAAATTGAACTGAATATCCTTGGAAAAGGACCGCTGTACGTTCATATCAACGAGAAGAATCTGGATGAGCTGGTGGAGGAGAAGGATGCAAGGGACTTTCTGGATTTCACACTGATTCATCTGCCGTATGATTTTTTCTCAAATCTGAATATGTCGTTGACAATGGATGGTGTGCAGCTGAGCAGCTTTAAGAAAACGATCACAATGAGCAACTACCATGCGATTATCAACATGCTGAATCATACGGATGCCTTTATGCTGGGGAATAAATGGCAGATTGAGGAATTAAAGCATTCACATATCCACAGCATGCGCATCAGAAATTGTGATATTCAAAAGTATTTTGTGATCATCCGAAGAAAGCGCGAAGTGCTGAGTGAAGCAGGAAAGGTGTTTCTTAATATTATTCATGAAACCTATGCGGATATGTAGCTATACCTAAAATGCATAACCGGCTTGCGGGTTATTGGTATTATACAAAGTTTCCCAAAAGGATTACAATAATAGTGTAAAAGGTAACAAAAAATATTACCTATTCTTAAAACCATTGAAAAGGAGAACAATTATATGAAAAAGAGTACACTATTATCGTTATTAACAGCAGGTGCTGTTATCGCTACATCCGCAGGGACATTCGCTGCATGGGATCAGACAACGGCAACTGCTTCAAGTAATGTTACAATCAACACTCGTGTTAAAACAGAAGTTGCAACAAATCTGTCATTTACTGCACCAACGGAATTGAATACGACTGATGGAGCGACTTCAAATTATACAGGTTCTGCGTCGATTAAAGTAGAAAACATTCCAGAGGCCAAAAAAGCCGAATATAAATTAGATGTTAGTGAGGTAAATGTATACGCAACTACTGATGGTACAACAAAAGGTGCAGCTATAGATGCTGAAGCTTATACAGCTGTCGCTACTGATGGTAAAGCCGACTTGGCCACTGATGTAAATGGAACGCATCCGATTACTGTAGATTTACAAATAAAAGACAATGAGAAGGGGCATGCATTAGCTGGGGAAAAATTAATCGTGGAAGTAAATGCAGAAGTGAAAGCAAATACAGCATCATAAAAAATTTTTAGATAGCCGTCATTCGACGGCTTTTTTAAAAAAATCTTTTCACCCCTCCAAAAATCTTATAAAATATAGAAGACGAGGAAAGTAGGTTCGCATATGAGAAACGTAATCAAGCGCATTGCAAATATTGTGTTTGTGGTTGTTGTGTTATTACTGGCAGCCTATACTTTTCTTATGGCAAAATATCCGGAGGAAACAGCACAGATTACAGGCTATCGCCTATATGCTGTACTAACGGACAGTATGGAGCCCCGTATTCCCACCTTCTCGCTTGTGTGTACGAAGGTACTTGATCCAGAAGAACCACTGCATTTGAAAAAAGGTGATATCATTACCTTTAAAGCAGACCGTTTTGGTGATGATATTCTATTAACACATCATTTTAATAAAACAGAAAAAGATTTCCAGGGAAATACCATATACCGCACCAATGCAGAGGGTAAGGATAATCTGGACATGTATAAGACACTGCGCAAGGATATTATTGGAACCTATGTGTTTCATATCCCCTTTATCGGTAAAATCTTTCTCTTTCTGAAAAGCAAATTCGGTATTTTGTTATATGCAGAGCTTGCCGTAATCTGGCTGTTCAATAAGACCATACGTACGAGATGGGAAGAAAAAGAGCAGGTGTTGAAAAAACAGAAAACACTCTATGTGGATGCAGTGAAATTTGAAGCACTGGAAGGGCATTGCGTCCTTTGTGGAGAGCTGCACAATGATACAAAATTCGCAGTGCGTTTCGTAAAAGCGGAAATTCAACTATATGATGAGCAGAAGAAGCTGATTAAGAAGGATAAATGGTTCCTCACTGGTAAGGGCATCGTTGCTTCGAAAGAGCATGCCAAATTCAACTATACCGTATATGACGTGAAGGAAGCGAAATACTACAAAATTCATATCCTGAGCTATAAAAAATAAGAAACCGGTCATACTCTAAATGACTGGTTTTTTTTGGAGGATATGGCTATGAAAAGAGATATGGTATATATAAGAATAGCAACTGTACTATCTGTGCTATTGATTACATTTGCAATGTTTCGCTTATGGGAGAATAGCATCACATTGAAAGAGGGAATACGGGTCACAACCGATGCTTTGCATATGGAAATGAAACAAAAGCTGGACAGCATTATGACCTACAAGGGCACAACCAGTGTTCATGTGGAGGGTGATACTGCCGATCTTGATAATACATATCTGGATATGAAGGTAACGGCATATGATGCACAAACCAAACAGGATGTCAGTGATACACTGGATACGAAAATATATGATACCGGTATGCAGGTAAAGGGGACGCATCCCGTCGTTATTATCATGCAGGGAGATGCTGACAGGTTGCATAACAGGGAAATCATGATTCAGCTCACTGCACAGCTGGAACAGGCAAACTTCTGATGCGTGCCATAAGATAACAGAGGAACAAACCATAATTTTAAGGTGAAATCTATATTCATTTTCCTTCTTTTGGAGTACAATGGTTACTGTGATGATTGAAGGAGGAACTTATGACGGTAATAGAAAAATTGAAACAATTAAGAGCATTGATGAATGAAAGAAATATGGACGTATACATGATTCCAACATCCGATTTTCATGAAACTGAATATGTCGGAGAGCATTTTAAGGCGAGAAGCTTCATGTCCGGATTTACCGGTTCGGCAGGAACCCTGATCGTATGCAGAGATTGTGCTGCCTTATGGACAGATGGCAGATATTTTATTCAGGCGGCAAATCAGCTGAAGGACAGCACGATTGAATTGATGAAGCAGGGAGAAGAGGGGGTACCTGCCATACCTGCATATATTCGTGAGCATATGAGCAAAAACGGTGTATTTGGTTTTGATGGACGTGTCATGAATACCAAACTTGTACATGACATTATGGAGGAGCTGAAGGATAAGGATGTCACCATTTCCGCGCAGGAAGACCTTGTGGGGATGATCTGGGAGGATCGCCCGCCACTGCCTACGAAAAAAGGCTTCTTTCTGGAAGAAACATACAGCGGAAAAAGCACGAAGGACAAGCTGGCGGATATTCGGGTGGTGATGCAGGAACAAAATGCATCCCATCACATTGTAACCTCTCTGGATGATATTGCATGGATTTTAAATATGCGGGGCTGGGATATCAGCTGTTTCCCTGTCATGCTGAGTTATCTTGTCATTACCCACAATGAAAATCATATATTTATAGATGAGAATAAGCTGGATGAGCAGATGCTTGCGAACTTCAGGGAAAATGCAGTAACTGTACATGCATATGACGATATCTATGCGTTTGTGAAAACCATACCTGCAGATGCCGCTGTTATGCTGAATACAGATGTTATAAACTATGCAATCACACAGAATCTGAAGAAGGAGATTCGCATCATAGACTGTCCGAATCCTTCCCAGCTGATGAAGGCAAGAAAAAATGAAATCGAGCTGGAGAATAATCGCAAGGCGCATATCAAGGATGCTGTTGCCATGACGAAATTCATGTACTGGCTAAAGAATAACATCGGCAAGGAAACAATTACGGAAATCAGTGCCAGTGATTATCTGGAAAGTCTGCGGCGAAAACAGGAGCACAATCTGGGGTTGAGCTTTTCTACAATTTCCGCATACAAGGAGCATGCCGCAATGATGCATTACAGTGCCAGTGAGGAAACCAATGTCGAGCTGAAGCCGGAGGGGATGCTGCTGGTTGACAGTGGAGGACAGTATCTGGAGGGCACAACAGATATCACCAGAACCTTTGTCCTCGGACCGATCTCCGATGAAATCCGTACACACTATACATGTGCACTGCGTGGCATGATTCAGCTGAGCAGGGCAAAATTTCTTGAAGGCTGCCGCGGTATGAATCTGGATATTCTCGCAAGAGGTCCGTTATGGGAAATGGGAATTGATTATAAATGCGGAACAGGGCACGGTGTCGGTCATCTGATGAATGTACACGAGGGGCCAAACGGCTTCCGCTGGAAAGTGGTACCGGAAAGAAATGACAGCTGTGTTCTGGAGGAGGGGATGACCCAGTCCAATGAGCCCGGTGTTTATGTGGAAGGCTCCCATGGTATCCGGCATGAAAATGAGCTGGTGGTACGCAGAGGTGAGAAAAACGAATACGGACAGTTCATGTATTTTGAAACGATCACATTCGTACCATTTGATCTGGATGGGCTAGATGTTGATCTGATGACGCGCTATGATATTGCGTGGCTGAATGCATATCACAAAGAGGTGTATGACAAGGTTTCTCCTTATCTGAATGAAGCGGAAAAGGAATGGCTGAAATACGCAACCAGAGAAATTTAATAAACAGGACAGGGCGGTCGCTCTGTCTTTTTGATGTCAGGAAGCTTTTTGGATGTGGCAGCTAAAAGGGAGCACTGATATCGTATTGCTGGCGCTGTTTCAGAATGGGACAATCATCCTTCCTGTGTTTTGTTATTGCAATATGCCCGCTTACAGGTATAATGTTACATATGGTGATATTATGAAATCTATATTGGTGGAGCTTACCTGTCCCCGCTGCTTTTACAAAACACATAAAAAGAGTGAAACCTTGATCATGCCGGAGATGGAGCCGCAGTTTCGTAAGGAGCTGCTGGAGGGGGTATTCTTTAAAAAAGCCTGCCCAAGCTGTGGAAAAATCAATACCTTTCTCCATACGATGATATATGTTGATAAAAAGCATCGCTTTGTGTTGCTGGTTAAGCCAAAAAGTGATTTGACAGATAAGGACTTTTCTATTTTTCAGTCTGAAAAAAATTGTATCCGCCGCTACCTTTGCGATCCGTCGCAGGTCGCAGAGAAAATCAGAATGCTGGAGGATAAGCTGGATGATCGGGCGATGGAGCTTCTGAAATTAAAAATCATTCTGCGGGAGAAGAAAAAGGGAAGGCTGCCGAAGAATGTCGTCTATCAGGATCAGGAGACAGATACGATCTGGTTTCATGTACAGCATGATGAAGAAGAGGATGTGATTGGAATATGGAAGACATCCTATGATGCAATCTGTTCGAAATTGCCACCGCAAAAGAATCAGTTTGAGGAAATTGACAGTTACTGGGCAGTAGATTATCTGAAACAGTCGAACGAAAGTCATTGAGTAATATAGGGAACTGGCATATAATAAGGGAAATGATGAGGGACTCTATATGAATCATATTTCAGATACAACAGATATCGGCATTACCTTCCAGATGACACTGGATGCCTTTCTGGATGAAACACATCCGGTAAAGGATACAAATCAGAATACGTATCGCGACGCACTGAAAAAGCTGGAGGAAGCCAATCACTGCCGCAGCTCGCAAAAGAAACAGACGATTGCAAGAGAAGCGCTGGGGATTTGCACAGACTGTATCGAGGCTTACCTAGTGCTGGGAATCAATGAACAGAATATGTACAGAAAGCTCGGTATGCTGAAAGAGGGCATGGAGCTGGCAACTATGAATCTGGGAAAGGATTTTTTTCTGCGGGATGCATCTGATTTTTTTGAATTTGATGAAGCAAAGCCGTTGTTTCATATCAAGTTCGCTTATGCGGCATCTTTGTACGAGGCCGGATATATGAGGAAGGCGCAAAGACAGTTTCAGGAGATTTTAAATCTGAATCCCGAGGATCTGTTTCAGGTGCGGCACTATCTCATGAGCATTGCGTTGTATTTTGAGGAGCTGGAGTCCTGCAGAGAGCTGCTTGATAAATATCGAAGGAATGATGCGTTTTGCTGTTTTATTCGATTTCTTTATCTTATGAAGGAGGAGGATTTTGAACAGGCAAAGCAGATGATTTCGCTACTGAAGGAAAAGAACAGCTTTCTATATAATATATTGACATACAGAAGCATGAATGCAGTTATAACACAGGGGCTTCCTCTGGAAGGCAGTCTGGAGGAAGCCGGTTATATATACCGTATCATTTCCAAGGTTGTACAGCCGATGGAGTATTTGCATATCTTTCTGGTGAAAAATGAAGCGAATGGTTAAAACAAGACTGCGAACGTATATTGGCATCCAGGTGGGTGCTTTTTTTACAGAAAGTCAGGAAACCAGCTTTTTACTTCTTTTATTATGTAGAGATTTTATAGAATTTTCTGTATTTCCGACAGGATTTGTGCTACACTGTAGATCCAAAAAAAGGAGAGGTCGGTCTATGAGATACTATATAAATAATACATTGCATTCACATCTAATTTATCCGCAAAAGCCCCGGCCTTTCGGTAGCTCAACCGCTTGCTAGAAGCGTTTTTTCTTATGCTTTCATTCATTCCTTACAGTTATTAAATAGCTTACAGCAGCTGAACACCGCTTGTCGGCGGTAAGGACTGCCTTGTTTTTGTTGCATCCGTTCCTGCGTATGATACGAAACAGCAGGAACCTCTATATGCTAATAAAAACAACAGCAGAGCAAGAGCACCACCAGATCATATCCTTAAAGTACAGATAGCAATAAGAGAAAGAAAGGATATGATTATGACAACAAAAATGAAAACAGAAGCAGCAGCTATGATTAGCTGCTATGATCATAAAAAGAAATATGACATGTACTGTAAAAAGCTATTATCAAACAAGCAGATTCTCGCCTATGTGATGAAGGGCTGTATTCCGGAATACGCAGATATTCCACTGGAGGACATACCGTCCTATATCGAAATGTCTTCTATAAACACAGCAGAATGTGAATATATCGATGATCATCAGGTTGAGGTCACGGATGAAACCATACCGGGGGCACAGATCAAATACGATATTCAGTTCGAGGCGACAATCCCCATGAAGCATAAGAAAGCAGGCAGGAATACTCCTGCGGATAAGAAAGTTCGCATGATCATCAATCTGGAAAGCCAGGCAAAGGATGATCCCGGTTATCCTCTGATCAAGCGTGCTTTGTATTATTGCAGTAGATTGATGGCAAGACAGAAGCATCCCAAGGATGGATTTCAGCATTCGGATTATGACAGGATCAAAAAGGTCTGTTCCATCTGGATTTGTATCGGACATAACAATCAAAAGAATGATGTTATCAACACCTATAAGATACAGGAAACATGTGAAACAAAGATATGGCATGCCGAAAGGGAGGACTATGACTTGATTACAGCAGTCATGGTGTATCCGAAAAAGGAAGGCGTACGAAAAACGCAGGATATTCCAAATGCAGTAGAGCAGGAGGATGAGAACAAGCAGAGACTGCTGGAGCTATTAAAGATTTTGTTTATAAAAAATCTCGTTATAGAGGATAAAAAGGAACAATTACAAAAGACGTATGGTATACTAATGGAGAAGGAGATAGATAAGGAGGTTATGGATATGTGCAACTTTAGCGATTTCATTGAACAAAGAGGGATTGAAAAGGGGTTGGAGCAAGGACTGAAAAAAGGCTTATTACAGGGAAAAGCTGAAGGAAAAGCAGAAGGGAAAGTGGAAGCAACACTACTCCATGTAAAAAAACTGATGCAAAGTATCAACGTCAGTGCGGTCGATGCTATGAATATGCTGGATGTTGAAGATGATATTCGACCTGCGATTTTGCAATCTCTACAACTATCCTAAAAAGCTATACCCACAATATTTTAAAGGGCTGTTTCATCACAGCTCTTTTTCTGCATACAGAAGCGATAAGAGGCATTAGCTAACCTTTAATCATCGGCGATTTACTATCTTTTTGACGATAATCTGTGAAAAGCTATAGTAAAGAAGTAAGAATGTGACATTTATGTGATTTTAACTTCCAAATATTGGAAATTACCTCTATAATATATGAGTAGCATTACTAGAGAGTGAAGTTAAAGGCAGGGATATATATGAATGTTAGTAGAGATAGATTATCAGTTATCGGTAAACTGATTGGCATTTACAGAGAAGAACGGCGTAGTAATACTTTAAATCAATTTACTATAAAAGGATTCTGTGAGGGGATATGCAGCCCAAACACTTTAAAAAGTATAGAGAATGGTGGTTTGAGTCGATCTAATGAAGTTTATGAAGAATTATTAAGCAAGTTGAATTTGAAATTTAATGCATTTAAAGTTATTGATGACGCTACTAAAAATCAATTAGATGATTTGTATATAGCAATAGAATACTATGATGAGATGAAAATTTCATCATCTTTAAGAAAATTACTGCGTATTTTAAGTGAAGTAAAAGGATATGTATATTACTCTGAATTATATGATTTATTCTGTAATCTACAATTATATTATGAAAAAGATGAGTATGTGAGTAATGATTATGTGGAAAGATATTTGAAACTACTTGAGGTTTTAGATTATGAATATTTAGATTTATTACGAATACTGATATATTCAAAGCGTAAAACAGAAAGTATGTGTGATGTATCTAAATTCAATGAATTGATATATAAGCTTAATCTGGAATCCAGTAAACATGATTTTATGAAAATTAATTTATTACAGATATACTATATACAGTCTAAATATTTGAAAATGTATGAACTGATTAATACATTAGAAGAACGTTTTATATCTAAAGCTAACCATACAAGGTTATTAGATGTATATAATTGTGCAATAATACTTGTTTCTAATATTGATTCAGAGAAAGTGAGTAGTTTTATTATGAAGGAGGAAAAACTGTTAGCGAATATGAAGGTTCCTCCAATAAAACTCAGTGAGGTGTATTCAAATCTTGGAACTGCATATTATGTAATGAAAAAATATAATGAAGCCCTGAGATCTTATGAAACCATGATAAATATTTATTCTGTAAATTTCATAACAAATTATATCTATATGGCAGATTGTCAAAACAGGTTAGGTTTAGAACGCAGTATTCCTATTATTGATGAAGATAAATATATAAACGCCCCTGATGATATTAAGATTATGTATAAGTATTTTTTATTAAGTAAAGATATTCCAGTTTTTGTTAAACAAAATTATATAATGAAGAAAGTGCTACCTAATTTAGTCGATAGCGAATTAATAGATATTTTTAAATTTGAACTTAATAATTTAGTCAAAATTTCCAATCACTATAAACTCTTACACCTATTTAATGAATATATAAATGAAAAAAGAGTTGATGTTTTGTGTGAAAAAAACGAATTATTCAAAAATAAAATAATTATCTTCAAGTTAAGGTAATTATATTGTTAATAAACCTGTTTTTGAATAAAATATGCATGTAATTAATGATATGCATATGATTATAATTTGAAACAGGTGTTTTAAATGAAAAAAATATTGATTGGGACTTTATGTTGCTTTGGGCTGTTTGCATCTTTTGTAATGGGATCTACTAAGGCAGATTTGAAAGTTGCTGGTTCTGGTGGTCATATCAACGTAAAGGTTTAATATTTGAAAACTACTTCTTTTCATAAGAAGTTTTTTTCTTTTACAGTCCGAGTTGACGGTTTTCTTGAAAAACTGTAATAATCGCCAAAATTTTTATTAAATGTCAACTTGCGTGAAATCCATTGTATAAATTCACTATTTCTAGTAACATATAGGTGTCTTGAAGAGGGTGGGCTTCGAGACACTGGGGATCACTTCGGTGATCATATGGGAATCGTATTGATGGAGATTGTGAAAATGGTCTTCCCCAAGCCCGTTTATTCTCATGTACACTCTTAGTAAATAAACTGATACTGTTTACAAAATCAATACGAATGGGGGATTACAAGAACAGCAGCTTTGCTCGACAAGGTTGCTTTTTTTGTTTTCTTCGGCTACACTTAATGTGGAATATGGAGAGATGTGCATGAGTAAACTCTTATTGAAAAATATAACAAAATCCTATGGGGATATTAAGGCAGTACGCGATTTTCATCTCGAGCTCTCGGAAAAAAGCTTTATTGTGCTTGCAGGTCCATCCGGGTGTGGGAAAACGACATTGCTTCAGCTTGTCGCAGGATTTCTGACTCCGGATTCAGGAGAAATATATATTGATGATCAGCTTGTCAATCAGAAAACACCTGCTCAGAGAAGTATCTCCATGGTATTTCAGGAAGCTGCATTGTTTCCTCATATGAGTGTTTTTGAGAATATAACCTTCGGTCTTGCTCACAGCGGAATGAAGCAGCAGGATATAAAGGAAGCTGTCTATCAGATATGTGAAGTGCTGGGTATCTGTGACTTACTGGAACGCAAAGCGCGTGATTTATCAGGTGGGCAAAAACAGCGTTGTGCGATTGCCCGTGCACTCATAAGAAAACCGTCGTTGTTTCTGATGGATGAGCCTCTGAGTTCTCTGGATGCGAGACTTAAGACACAGCTTCGAATTGAAATTGCGCAGCTGTATCAGAAAAACAGTGCCACCTTTCTCTATGTAACACATGATCAAATGGAAGCAATGACACTGGCGGATATTCTGATTATTATGAAGGATGGAGAGATTCAGCAAATGGGAAATCCGATTGCCATTTATCAAAATCCAATCAATCTGTTTACTGCCTCTTTTTTAGGTGTATATGATATCAATCAGTTTACAGCAGTCCTTGCACAAGGGGAGCTTCTCTTTCATGAGCAGAAGATACCATGGCTGTCAGAGGATAAAAATCTTTCCGTAATACTGGCGGTGCGTTGTGAACATGTCATTGAGGTATCAACAGGTGGTATATGCGGCAGCATTGTATTGGTTGAACAGTCCGGTGAGCAGGTGTATTATCATATCCAATATGAAGAGGGAGTCGTTATTATGAAGTCAGATACTTCCCATATCCATCAGCGCATGGAGAAAATCCGGTTCTGGATTGACTGGGAATATGTACTTCTGTTTGATGCCTGTACGCAAAATCGTATATATAAGATGAAATAAAAAAGCCGTATTCCCGTATTTTCTCCTGCTGAAGAATGTGGAATCGGCTTATTTTTTTATACCATTTAAACAAAGCACAAAAAAGATTCCGTTAGGAATCTCTTCTGATCTATCATGGTGGAGCGTATCGGGATCGAACCGATGACCCCCTGCGTGCAAAGCAGGTGCTCTCCCAGCTGAGCTAACACCCCATCTCGATTGCTTAATAAATATATCATGCAGCAGATAGCCTTGTCAATGCTTTTTTTGATTTTTTTGATAAAATGATAAACGGTATCGATTAACAAGGAATCCTGAAAGTCAAAGCGATCCTTCACTTGCAAGGAAGCTTTGATTTGATTCTTTATTTCCTCCGGTTATGACAGTAAACATAAGGCTGAAGATTTGTTCAATCTGCTCTGCTGTAAGGTATACAGCCGCGGTAAGCGGCTATCATGAAACTTGGTTTCCAACTGTCGGCTTCGAAAGTAACATGAGCCTTCCACTCTGCCTTTTTTGATTCCTCTTTTTCCCTTCCTCTCTACCTTCTGCTTAAAACCTTTTATGATTCCTTCTTCCATCCCATCTTCAAAGCTGTCCTTAAAGCCATAGCGGTAACGTGTATGCAAAGGCAGGTATGTAATCTGCATTCATAAGCATACAGCTTCCATGCTTTACACGATTCGTGATAGTTTGGCTACCATCCAGTCAGTGTGTTCCCTGCAAGACGGTCAACTGTAAATAAGCAGACTGCATGCTTATGATATATCCGTAAAAAGAATAGGGGATTGCAAGCGAAAGAGAAATCGTCTAAAATATAAGAAAACTTTTGAGGGGTGATGTTGTATGAAAATAGCAAAGGAGGCACTGCGGCTCAGCTTTCCTGTGATGGTCGGCTATGTATTCCTGGGAATCGCTTTCGGTATTCTCTGCCAGCAGCAGGGCTATTCCATGCTCTGGGCGTTTTTGATCAGTCTGAGTGTGTATGCCGGAAGTATGCAGTTTGTTTTACTGACATTCTTTCATGCCGGATTTTCACTTGTGGAGGTAGCACTGGTCACACTTACCGTAAATGCAAGGCAGCTGTTTTATGGTCTTTCATTTCTGAAGAGCTTTCCGGCGATGGGAAAGAAACGCTGGTATATGATGTTTTCCCTGACAGATGAAACCTATTCCTTATTGTGTGCAATTCCGAATAAGGAAAGCAGAGAGGGGAAACAGCTGATGTTCTGTATATCGTTATTTGATCAGCTGTATTGGATAATAGGTTCCGTACTCGGTGCAACCATCGGCTCTCTGCTCGCCTTTGATACCACGGGAATCGATTTTGCAATGACGGCTTTGTTTACTGTCATCTTTGTGGAGCAGTGGCTGGCAGCGAAGCAGCATGGTGCTGTCTATATCGCAATGGCCGCGATTCTCATTTCCACTGCACTGTTTCAGTTATCTAACTTTCTGCTGCCGGCGCTCATATTGCTGGTCATTCTGCTTGTCATCTTTCAGGACAAGGTGGAAAAAAAGGAGGATGCATCATGATAGGTATTACGGATAGCCTGCTGATTATCGCAGTTGCGGCAGTTTGCACCTTTCTGACACGTGCGCTTCCCTTTATGATATTCAAGAACGCAGAAGCACTCCCGCGGAAAATTGTATATCTGGGGAATGTGCTGCCTATGGCGATCATGCTCTGTCTGATTGTCTACTGTGTACGCAATACGAGTTTTTTTCAATATCCGTACGGTCTGCCGGAGCTGCTGGGAATCTGGAGTGTCGTACTTCTTCATGTGTGGAAACGCAATAATATGATCAGTATCATCGGGGGAACCCTGCTTTATATGATGCTGGTACAGCTGGTGTTTGTATAGCTTTGAAGGATGCTTTGAACCAACTAAAAACGTAATGATAAGGAAAGGCGTGTTCCGTATTGATGGATTCTGTACATGGACACCCTTTTTCCGTGAAACTGTGAAAGCTGTGTGTGCTTTAGAAATGGGATACAGACACATCACATTTTACAGTCATAAGCCGCAGATCTTAGGGAAATTTCTTATACCGCGCTTTGTTTACGCAGTTTTACCACACAGAGCAGTCTGATCTTTTGGCTTCTGAATAGCCGTCACGGTATGAAAGGTCTGTCAGGTAACGAAGCACGGTGTCAGGGTGCTGAGCAAGTATGAAAAACTCAAATAAAAAAAGCCATGACAATCATCATGGCCGGCACACAGATGCAAAGAAGGCGTCGTATTGTTCCTTGAATACCGAATCCTTCAGTGTAATGTAATTAAATTCATGGAGAATATGGAAATCATACAGGTCGATCACTTCCAGTTCTCCTTTTTCTATCTCTTCTCTTGCGGCGGCTTCATACAGAAAGCTGATTCCCTGATTGTTTCTGACGAGCGTTTTGATAGCCTGTACATTGCCGATTTCAATCACCCTCTGAAAGGCGGCGATGGATAAATTGATTTCCTGCATGCCGCGCTCCAGTATTTCTCTGGTACCACTGCCATCTTCCCGAACAATCAGTGTTTCCTGCACCAGATCCTTCAAACAGCGAACCTCCTTTTGCAAGGTATAATGCTTTCCTTTTACCGCGACATAGCGCTCCTGCGACAGCAGCTTCCAGTCATAGGTCTGCTTTGGAAAATATCCCTCAACAAAGGCGAAGCCGATATCCCCGCTGTTCAGCATCTGTAAAAGGGTTGCTGTGTTTTCCACAATCATGCACAAAGAGGTCTCCGTATGCTCAGCGAGAAAGCTGTTCAAGCGCTGTGGCAGGATAAACTCCCCAATCGTCAGCGTGGCACCAAAGCGCAGGGCGGGTGTTTTCTGATTCTGCTTCAGCAGACTGCGGATCATTTTCTCATCCGCAACCATGGTACGCACTTTCTCAGCCAGCAGCTTACCCTGAGCCGTCAGATTCAACTGCTTTCCGTCATAAAAAAACAATTTGCAGTCATATTCCTTTTCCATATATTTGATATGCTGCGAAACCGCAGGCTGTGTAATGCATAAGATATCCGCAGCCTTCGTATAATTTAATGTTTCAGACAGCGTAAGGAATGTATATAAACGAAAATCCAGCATGTTCTCATCTCCCAATTTCTGTAAGGTAAGTATACCACGAATAAAAGAAGAGCGAAAGAAAAACAGGTGTCTTTAATATGTGTACAGATGTACTTGTTTTGTTTACGTTGAGAAAACTCTTTCATAAATGTTACATCAATTTTTCATTTTAACTTTCATTTTATTTCATTTGTGCTATAATAGTGCTTACTAACAGAAAAACATGCTGTTGGATGAAGTATAAGAGGAAAGGAAGGTGCCTGATTATGGCCGAAAACAGAATTTACAATTTTTCAGCTGGTCCATCCATGCTGCCACTGGAGGTGTTGAAAAAAGCGCAATCGCAGATGCTGAATTACGAGGAAAGTGGCATGTCGGTTATGGAAATGAGTCATCGATCCAAAGCCTATGATGCGATAATTACAAAAACACAGGAACGAATGCGTTCCATCATGAATATACCGGATAACTATAAGGTTTTGTTCCTGCAGGGAGGAGCAACCTCTCAGTTTTCCATGGTTCCCCTGAATCTGCTGCAGAAGGGTACGGCAGATTATATCGTGACCGGATATTTTGCAAATAAGGCGTATGCGGAAGCAAAAAAATACGGGGAAATCGTTCTTGCAGGCTCCAGCAAGGATGTGGATTATTCCTATATACCCGCTCAGCAGGAGCTGCAGCTGAATAAGGATGCAGATTATGTATATCTGTGTGCGAACAATACGATTTACGGTACCGAATGGAAATATGTTCCGGAAACGAACGGTGTGCCGATTGTTGCCGATATGTCCAGTGACATCCTGTCCAAGCCGGTGGATGTATCCAAATTCGGCATCATTTTTGCCGGAGCACAGAAAAATATGGGGTGTGCCGGTCTGACAGTCGCAATCGTTCGTGAAGATTTGATCGGACATGCAAAGGATTTCACACCGGTGATGATGGACTATGCTCCCCTTGCCGACAAGGATTCCATGTACAACACACCGCCGACCTATGCAATTTATATTTTGGGGCTGGTGCTGGAATGGATTGAACAAATGGGCGGACTCGAGGTCATGCAGAAGCGAAATGAAGAAAAGGCGAAGCTGCTGTATGACTATCTGGATAACAGTGCTTTCTATACAACCACCGTACGCAGGGAGGATCGCTCTTTGATGAATGTAACCTTCCGTGCACCGAATGCAGAGCTGGATGCGTTGTTTGCCAAGGGAAGTGCCGCAGCCGGTATGAGCAATCTGAAGGGGCACCGTGCAGTTGGCGGAATGCGTGCATCTATCTACAATGCCATGCCGCTGGAGGGTGTGCAGACACTGATTGCATTTATGAAAAAATTTGAAGAGGAACATAAATAAGGGAGATAACTATGAAAATAAAGCTGTTTAATAAAATTGCGGATGCCGGAATCAATCAGTTTGATCCGGGTGCATATGAATTTTCTGAGGATTTTGACACGTACGATGCCATTATGGTGCGTAGTGCGAAGCTGCACGATGTGGAATTTCCCACCGATCTGAAATGTATAGCCAGAGCCGGAGCAGGGGTAAACAACATACCGCTGGATCGCTGCAGTGACCAGGGAATTGTCGTTTTCAATACGCCGGGGGCCAATGCCAATGCCGTGAAGGAGCTGGTAATGGCAGGACTGCTGATGTCCTCCCGTAAGATTACAAAGGGCATCGAATGGGTCAAGACTCTGGAGGGTGACGATATTTCCAAGGCTGTGGAAAAAGGAAAAAGCAATTTTGTCGGTCCGGAAATTGCAGGTAAAAAGCTGGGCGTTATCGGACTTGGTGCGATTGGCGTACTGGTTGCCAATGCCGCAGCCGCTATGGATATGGAGGTTTTCGGATATGATCCGTTCATCTCTGTAAAAGCCGCCTGGACCTTAAAGGCAAGAGTGCACCATGTACAGAATCTGAAGCAGATTTTTGAGGAATGCGATTATATAACCGTACACGTTCCGTTCAGTGATAAAACCGCAAATATCATTGATGCGGAAGCGATTGCGGCAATGAAGAGCGATGTGCGTGTGCTGAATTTTGCACGCGGCGGTCTGATCGATGATGAGGCGATGATGAAGGCGATGGATGAAGGAAAGATTGCAGCCTATGTAACGGATTTCCCGACAAAGGAGCTGTTGCAGTATGAGCAGGTGATCGGAGTTCCTCACCTTGGGGCCTCCACTCCGGAAAGTGAAGAAAACTGTGCGGTTATGGCTGCCAATGAAATCATGGAGTATCTGGAAACGGGAAATATTACCCATTCTGTGAATCTTCCGGATATGCAGCTTGCACAGGAATGCAAATACAGAATCTGCATTATCAATAAGAATGTGCCGAATGTGGTCGGTGCCATTACCACGGCACTTGCCAATGTCGGTGTGAATATCGAAAATATGGCAAATAAGGGGAAAAAGGATTATGCATATATGATCCTTGATACCAATGATGAAGTCAGTGAAGAACTGATGGAACGACTGCGCAGCCGGGAAGGCATTATCAATGCGCGTTTGATTACTGCAAAGGCATAATGTAACGAAAAGCACCTCAATGAAATGAACCCCAAAGCTTGGACAGTCAAAGGAAAGGGATTCACTTCACAAGGTGCCTTTTTTAGTTTCTTTTTAAAAGGTATAAACAGAAAAAAATATGATTTTCGTTACAGGAGATGTCAGTACAGACTATCGATGACCTCACTGTAAGCTTTCATAGACTGTCAAAGTATACAGGGAGTGTAGTATACTGTAGATAACGTTCGCTGATTACAGGAGATATCCTGCTGATAGCAGCTGCTTTTCCATACGAATTGCAGATGAGCTTGCTTGCTTTTCTTATTATATATACAGATTATCTTTTATATAAAGGTTATCGTCTCATTGCCAGTCACGCTGATTTGAAAAATATTAGAAATTTTCAGAGAATTCTGATATAATTCTATGTATTTGTTTAGGATCGTGCAAAGGAGGAATTCGATGCGTTCTTTGATCATTGCGGAAAAGCCGGAGCTGGGTAGAGCGATTGCGGCTGCGATTGACGGCAGCGGTAAGGAAGTCCGCGGCGTCATACGTAAGCAGAATGTCATTATCACCTGGGCATACGGACACCTTCTGCGCCTGTGTGAGCCGGATGAGTATGATGGGAAATATAAAAAATGGAAAAAAGAGGATCTTCCGATCTGCTTTGAAAACTGGAAGCTGGTTCCTGATGGAAATAAAAAGGACCGTGTGGAACAGATTATGGCACTGATGCAGGAGTGTGACCAGATCATCCATGCAGGTGACCCGGATGATGAGGGACAGTTTCTGATTGACGAAATTCTGGATTACGCACAAAATGAAAAGCCGGTCAAACGGGTATATATCAATGACAATACGCCGGCAAATATCAAAAAGGCCTTTCATGATCTGATCGATAATGATGAAAAACTGCGTGCTGTGGGAAGAAGCGCCTATGCCCGTGCAGTTGCAGATTATGTAGTGGGAATCAATTATTCCCGCCTGTTTTCCCTGCTTTTGCGAAGAAAAGGCATGAGCGTGGGACGTGTGCAGAGTCCAACGCTGGGATTGATCGTCATGCGTGATGAGGCCATTGATCATCATGTGAAGCAGAAATATTATGAGCTGCATACCGGTGGACATATCGCAGAGCCCGACACGTCCATCCGCTTTCAGCTGAAACCGAAAAGTGATCTGCTGGATGATGGAAAGCATATTCTGCATCGCAATATCATGGAGGATATGGAACGCGATATCATGGCCAAGCCGGATCAGAAGGTGAAAATCGATGAGAAATTCATGGATGTGAAGCCGCCGTTGCCCTTTAACCTTGCGAAGCTGCAGGCACATATGAATGCCAGATACGGCTTTGATCTGAGCAAAACGGACCAGATTACCCAGACATTGCGTGACCGCTATCAGGCCATTACCTATAATCGAAGTGACTCTCAGTATTTAAAGGAAGAGCATTTTCAGGAGGCTGACAAGGTGCTGCCGCATGTCATGAGCAAGCTGAATGAGCAGTATCCGGTGGATTACAAGCTGCATTCCGAATGCTTTAACGACAAATATGTGACGGCACATCATGCCATTATTCCAACCATGTCGGATTTCAATATCGCGCAGCTGCTTCCGGATGAGCGAAGGGTGTATGAGGAAATTTGCCGGTACTACATCATGCAGTTTCTGCCGCCGATTCGTAAACGGCAGCTGAGTGCGATAATCAAAACGGAATATGGGGATTTGCGAGCGACCAGTACCTATGTGCTGGATGAGGGCTATAAGAAATATTTTACGCCGGAGAAGGAGGACAGCCAGGAGGAGGAAGAGGATGACAGCCGCTTCGATTTGCCGAAGGGCACCTATCCGATACAGCTGGTAAGCAGTGAACTACAGGAAAAGGAAACCAATCCGCCGAAGCGCTATACCCAAGCCAGTCTGATCCGGGATATGACCAGTATTGCCAAATATGTACAGGATAAGGAAATCAAGGATATTCTGAAGAAGAAGGATAAGGATAAAAAGGGAGAGAACGGTTCGATCGGAACAAGTGCGACCCGCTCACAGATCGTGGAGACGCTGATCAAACGCCGGTATGTGGAAATGAAGGGGAAAAACATTATCTCTACTCAGCTGGGAAAGGACTTTTACCACCTGCTGCCGGAGGAGATCAAAAAGCCGGATCTGACCGCAAAATGGTGGGTGATTCAGGAGGATATCAAGGAAGGCAATGCCGATGTGAAAACCCTGGTGGACAGTGTGCTGGAAGCCTTTGTGCCGCATTTGAAAAAGGATTACTCCCATCTTCGTGTATCCGGTGAGGTGGAAATCGACGATGATCGCAAGGCGGTCGGTATCTGTCCTGTCTGTGGGAATAAAATTGTTGAAAACAGCAAGGGCTTTGGCTGTGTGAATTATCGCAACGGCTGTAAATTCGCTTTGTGGAAGGAGGACCGTTTTTTTCAATCGATTGAAAAAGAGGTAACCCTGCCCATGGCGGAAAAGCTGTTAAAGGATAAATATTGCCTGGTGAAGCTGAAAGAGGGCGAGCAGGAAATCATTAAGGTGCTGCAGCTGGGTGTCAGAAACGGACGGGCAGTCTATCGTCTGGTGGATGTGCCGAAAAAGGATACGTCCGCAAAACAGTCCGTTGCAGAAGCAGCCCTTCATGCGGAGCAGAAGAAGACATAAAAAAATTCCCACAATCTCATAAAGAGAATGGGAATTTTTTTTTCTTATACCATTGTATAAGTTCTACAGAGCCGAACAGATACTACTGTTCTTCGTAGTAGCATCCTTCTTCCTGTGAAGGAGGAAAACGTCTGCCCTTTTCAACGTCTACGTCACCGTACATTTCATTGCCATCTTTGTCATAGCATGTGTATTTGCCGGTTTTTTCGCAGTTCATTCCTGGGCGGTATTTCTTCTGTGCCATTTCTAACACCTCCTGATAGTAGTATGGGAAAAGCTTATGAATCTTATACATAAACATTGTTTTTTTATTGAAACTTGGTAAAATGAATGTATGGAGGATATGCGTATGAAAATTCTGGCTAGTGATTATGATGGTACTCTTCGAACAGAGGAGCTGGTTGATATAAATGATGTCCATGCGATACATGAATTTCGTGCAGCGGGAAACATGTTCGGTCTGGTTACGGGAAGAAGTATGGAGTCCATACAGACGGAGATTCAAAAAAATAAGATAGAATTTGATTTCATTGTGGCAAATAACGGTGGTGTGATCTATGACCGTGATTTTCAACGTCTGCAGGTGCTGTATATGGATTTCAACAAGGCGCTGGATATCATCGCATATATCAAAACCCTGGATTGTGTATCGTATGTTATCAATGACGGCTTTCACCGGTTTAAATTTTCCGTGGATGAGAATCAGATTGATCATAAATACGGCAATATGCCGGATACAAACGAGCATGAGGAGGAGGTATTGGACCGCGGGAAGATATCCCAGCTGGTTGTTTCCCTGAACGACACCATGCTTGCGGAGGAGATCAGTCATTACATCAATACGAACTTTAAGGGCTACGCTGTTGCCTATGTGAATGTGAACTGTGTGGATATCGTGCCGGAGGGTGTTTCCAAAGCAGAGGGACTGTATTTCATCGAACAGCATCTTGGTCTGGAGCATGATGCCATCTATGCCATCGGTGACTCCTTTAATGATATTCCCATGATTGAGGAATTTCACGGCTGTGCCATGATGCATGCAAGAAGTGCAATCGTGGAGCCGGCAGAGCATGTGTTTATCAGTATTGAGGAATGCATTGCATTTCTGATGAAGCTGTAAACAGTGAAATCGTACAGGTGTGTTTTGCTTTATTAGGAAATAAGGTCATCGTTTCATAGAGGAAAGGCTGTGTGACAGATCCTTTTTAAACCATGTGTAAAAAGGAGTTTCAATGTGGCTGTTTAGAAAGGGCATAACGTATGCTCTTTTTTTCGTGCCTGCATAATAACCGATTAGCCTTTACAGCGTAAATATACAGCAGGAGAAGCTCCTTGCATATCTCTTGTCTGATACCTTTGCCGATATCTCGTATTTGTTCCTATGTGAAAATGCTTTAACATGAGCTTTGACGTAATAGAAAATATATATGGAAAAGCTGTCTTTGTCTGGTAGATTCCTGTTGACTCTCGACTACCTTGTGGTACAATATAGATGAAGGAAGTACCTTGTGTCGCAAAGTAGAGGTGAGTCCATGTACGATAAAACACAGCTCATGCGAGGGAGTCTGGAGGGCTGTATCCTGAAAATCATTGAACAGCATATGACCTATGGCTATGAAATCCTCATGAATATGAAGGAAGCCGGCTGGATTGATGTCACAGAAGGAACGTTGTATCCGATTTTGCTGCGGCTGGAAAAGCTGCACTATATCCGTGCGGAAAAAAGGGATTCTCCACTGGGACCCAGGCGCAAATATTATCAGATCACAACAGAAGGCCGCGTGTATCTTCGGGATTTTTATACGGAATGGAGCAAGCTGGCAAAAACGATCGACAAGCTGTTTGAAGGAGGTGGGAACGATGACCGGTAATGAATATAACGACAAAGCAAATCTCAACCATGAATACATGATCGTATATCAGGATATGCTGCGCTATCTGAGCAGTAAGGACATTTCCCTGCTGGTCGCAAGGGATATTCGAGACGATATTCTGGCTATGGCACTGGAAAGTCAAACGCGCGGACTCAAGGTAGAGGAAGCATTTGGCGATTATCAGAAATTTTGTGATGCCGTCTGTGCGAATGCGGTACAGGAGACACGGCTGGAAAAGCTGCTGCGCTGGTGGAGGCTGCTGTCCTCCCTTATGGTATTGTGGGCGCTGCTTGATGTTATCGGGATGGGAATCGATGAGAGCGAATATGTGAAAAACGGTATGCTGTTTGTGTCATGGAAGACCATCATGTTTTATATCATGCTCATTCTAGGAAGCACTGTGCTAGTACAATGGCATAACCGGCGCAGCTTTCACCGTATTCTGGGCGCATGGTACACATATTTGATCGCATATGGCGTTTTAGCTGTGGGTTTCAAATTTGTTCTCTACCTACTCAGTTCCTGCTTTCATGTTTCCACAGGGATGCTTTCCATACCACTGTGGCTGCTTGCGCTTCTGGCGATTAGCTGTATTCTATCCTGGATTGCCTATCATTTTCTATTAGAAAAGCAGTTTCGTTTATATCGGGGGATGCAGGAGGAAGCGTAGCGCTGCACAACCTCAAGTCATGCGTGAATTGCTGCATGTCAATATGTATGACAGCAGGAGTATGTATCCAAAGAAAAAAGGGTACGCTTTCTGGTGGATACGCAAAGCTTAAGGATCATAATAAATGGCGCCCGATAATCAGCGGTACCGTGTTTTGCAGCGGAGGGCTTCACAGAGGATCATAAGTTTTGGGGTGTCCGATGCAGCAATCCGCCGGGTGAGGCAGAAGGTAGCTGCAGGTTTTTCGGCGTTGCGCTTAGGGATTGTAAACTGTGTCTTTCTGAAGGTGTGCTACACCTTGGATTATGATGTTACAGAGCACTGTACCAGTTTCATGAGGGATGCAGTCCTCCTTGACGATTTTAAAGCAGTTTTTCCTGCATGGTATAGGATACATCCTGTATCTGATACGGTATGCGATAGAGAGCGCCCTGTGTCTTTCTTACAGTCAGGAATATAAGGCGGCTGTATGATGGTGTCAGGTTGCGTCGAGGAAGTATGCATTCCGTAACGGATTTTTCTGTTTTTTTTCCAGCTTCTTTTATATCAATAAAAAACGGGCCTTTCAGAACGGAAAATGCTTCTGAAAGGCTTAACCAACATCAGAAAACTATAGGTAGACGAAGCACTTTGTGCTATAATATAAAATACGAGAGGAGTGTTTTTATGCTCAATTATTTCACTTTGAACAATTTACGGGAATTGATTCAGCAGCTGCTGGACATTGCCTGTGTCTGGGCACTTGTCTATTACTGCCTGAAAATCGTGAAAAACAATTCGCGTACCATCCAGATATTCAAGGGGGTACTGCTCATAATTATTATACGTTCCGCTGCAAGCTTTCTGGGACTTCACACCGTCGCAAATCTTGCGGATTCCATCATGAATTGGGGTGTGGTTGCGGTCATCATTATCTTCCAGCCGGAAATTCGTAGTATTCTGGAGAAAATCGGTAAAACCAATGTATTTTCCCGTATTTCCACGCTGACGATCAATGAACGTGAAAATCTGGTGGATGAGCTGGTCAAGGCCTGTGCGGAAATGTCGAAGACTAAGACCGGTGCCCTGATATCCATCGAACAGGGACATTCTCTCAGTGACTATATCAAAACCGGGACACCGATGAATTCCGTTGTATCCAGCGAGCTGCTCTGTTCCATTTTTCAATACGGAACGCCGCTGCATGATGGTGCCGTGATCATTCAGGGTGTGAAAATCGCCTGTGCGGCTGCCTATTTTCCACCAACGACCAGAGAGCTTCCGACAAGCTACGGAGCAAGACATCGCGCTGCGGTGGGAATCAGCGAAATCACCGATTCCATCACCATTGTCGTGAGTGAGGAAACAGGTAATATTTCCATAGCGGAGGGTGGTAAGCTGACCGTGATTTCCGAAGCGAGTCTGCGGGAATTCTTAATGAATGTTGTCTGTAAGCAGCAAAGCACTGCCGTGCATGACAATCAGGAGGAGCCTGCCGAGCAGGTCAGCACACCGCCGCCTTACGACGGTAAGAAGCCGGGCGTATTTGCGCATTACTTTAAGGGAAAAAACAAGCGGACAAAGAAGGAAGCGGCAGACAAGCGTTATACAAAAAAGAAAAAGAGCGAAGAACAGGATAAGAAGGAAAAGGATGTTGTTGTCGTTGAACAGGAAGTGGATCGACTGCATATCGAGGACCTCACACAGAAACAGGATGAGAAGCTGGACGCCCTGTTTGAAAATATCGTAACCGACTCGGAGAAGAAGGAAGAATCGGCTGCGGAAGCGGATGAACCAAAGCCGAAGAAGCGGAAAACGGCAGTAAGGAAAAAGCCGGCTGCCGCTGTAAAAGAGGAATCACAAAAAGCGGCAGAGGAAACGAAGCCTGTGAAAAAAACACGCCGTAAGAAAAAAGCAGAAGTGAAGAAGGAGCCGCCGAAAGAGCAAACAGGGAAAACCATTATGACGAATATGGCAAGTGATCTGTTTAATGATGTTATTGAACCTGAGGCAATCGTTCTGCATTATGAGAAAGCGGATGAGGATGAAGAAACTCCTGAGAAAGCTACAGAAAGGAGAGATTCCTAATGGCAAAGAAAAAAAAGAAAACACAATTAAGCTCGGAAGGCAAGACCGAATTGGCCAAGGCGATTGCCGAAAAGAGTCAGACGTTTGCCAGAACCTATGCAAATGTGGAAATCAAGGTCGGCAAGTTCTTTCGCTGGATCAGCGGATGGCTGGATAAGCTGCTGTTTAATCAGAAGCACGGCAAGGTCGTTGCGCTGATACTAGCTATATTGTTTTACGTGACCTTTAATTCCCAAGGGGCGAACTTTCTCGAGAATGTGAAGAGTGCAGAGGATCTGGGCGAATTTCCGGTATCTCAGGTCTTATCAAATCAGGCCTATGAGGTAAGCGGTCTGCCGGAGACGGTCAAGGTGCGCATCATCGGAGATCTGACGGATATCAAGAGCGTTAAACAGCAGAAGAATTTCAAGGTGATAGCGAATATGACCGATCTGACCGAGGGCACGCATGAGGTGAAGCTGACAACGGAGGCGATGCCTGCGCGTGTGGAGGTTGTGCTGGAGCCTTCCACCGTCGTTGTTACGATAAAGAAGAAATCCATACGGCGTTTTACCGTCGGCTATGACTTCGTCAACCGCCAGCAGATGGATTCCATATATGACCTGGGGGAACCGCAGCTGCAGCAGGGTGAGGTTCTGGTTCGCTCCGATAGCGATACCCTGGATAAAATTGCATTTGTAAAAGCACTGATCAAGGTGGATAAGGATGTGAAAACAGATTTTGAAACCAAAGCAAACATCGTTGCATATGATGCAGATGGAAACCTTATGAAGGTGGACATTATACCGGATACACTGAAAGCCAGTGTCAAGGTAACCAAACCAAGCAAAGACGTACCGATCACACTGAATCCAACCGGTGTGATTCCAAATGATAAATCAATAGAATCCTATAAGCTGGATAAGGATCATGTGACTATCTATGCGAAGCAGTCTGTGCTCGATAACATTAACGAGATACCGATTACCATACCGGCCTCTACACTGACGAGCGATCGTGAGATTTCCATGCCAATCATTATGCCGAACGGTGTAACTAAGATTTCCAGCAATATTGCCAACATCTCCATCAAGCTGACGGATACGAAGGAGCGGGTCATCAGGGATGTGCCGATTGCCTTTAAAAACAGCATTGACGGACTGAATTTCACGGTTGCGCAGGGAAGCTCCTCCAGTGTAGATGTAACGGTCAAGGGAGCGAAGGATATCATCAGCAAAATCAAGAAAGAGGAGCTGCAGGTGTATGTCGATCTTTCAAAGATTGAGAAGGCAGGTACGTATGAACAGCCTTTGATCGTAGAGGGCAAGAACAAGCTGGCAACCTACGTATTGAAGAATGGTAGTGTTAAGGTGACTGCGACAGGCAGTGTAGCCGACGAATAGGAAAGGATGAGTAACACATATGGGAAAATATTTTGGAACAGATGGTGCCAGAGGACGCGCCAATGATACGCTGACACTGGATATGGCGGTAAAAATCGGACAGTACCTGGGATGGTACTATGGAAAAAACCGTCATGCGAAAATTCTGATTGGAAAGGATACACGGCTTTCGAGCGATATGTTTGAAATGGGTCTGGCAGCTGGTGCCACATCCTGCGGAGCAAGTGTATATCTGCTGGGAGTCTGCCCGACTCCTGCGGTTTCCTATCTGATTCAGAAGGAGCATTTCGACTGTGGAATCATGGTTTCCGCCAGTCATAATCCATTCCATGACAACGGTATTAAGCTGTTTAATGGAGACGGCTGTAAAATGAATCCGGAGATTGAGCTGGAGGTTGAGAAATATATCGACAACGAAGTGTCAATCGAAGTTGCACACAATGAGAAAATCGGAAGTGTGATCGAATGGGAGGAAGGTCTGGAGTTGTACGAATCCTGGCTGAAGGAAATTGTTCCGATGGATCTTTCCGGCATGAACATTCTGCTGGACCTTGCCAACGGAAGTGCAACGAGCTGTGCTGCGGAAACCTTAAGCGAGCTGGGGGCAACCGTTGAGGTGATTCATTCTGCGCCAAACGGTATCAATATCAATACCAAATGCGGTTCCACACATCCCGAGGAGTTGCAGAGTATGATGAAGGAAGGCAATTACCATGTCGGCTTTGCCTTTGACGGAGATGCGGATCGTCTAATTGCTGTTGATGAGGACGGAAACCTGATTGATGGCGACCACACGATGTATATCTGCGGATGCTATATGTACGATAAGGGAATTCTGCACGATGATGTTGTTGTGACCACGGTGATGAGCAACCTTGGTCTGTATCACGCACTGAAGGCCAAGGGTCTGAAATATGAGCAGACGGCTGTCGGTGACAAATATGTGTTTGAATGTATGAAGGAGCATGACTATTCCATCGGCGGTGAGCAGAGCGGACATATCATCTTTCATGCTCATGCGAATACCGGAGACGGTCTTCTGACTGCGATGAAGCTGCTGGAAATTATGGTGGATACAAAGAAATCCCTGAAGGAGCTGTGTGCAGATCTGTTTATCTATCCGCAGCTGCTGATCAATACGCCGGTACATGACAAGCATGCCGCTCTGGAGGATAAGGAGCTGCTTGCGGCAGTGGATGCAGTAGCACAGGAGCTTGGTGACGAGGGAAGAATCCTTGTTCGTCCTAGTGGGACAGAACCGCTGGTGCGCGTTATGGTGGAAGCCAAAACCGATGCACTGTGTGCGGAATATGTAAACCGTATTGTGGATTTCATTAAAGAAAAAGGACTATAACATATTGTGTGAAAGGCTCTTCCCTTAGGGCGGCACTCATAAAACAGCATAAGATTGTTTTCGGGAAACGGCGTAGCTTCGGCTATGCCGTTTCTCCGTTTGATAGGTTACCCAGCAAGGACGCGGGGAGTATTCCCACAAGGTCATAGTATATCAATCTGCTGTTCCCTATGTTCGTTTGACTTGTCCGGCGTGTGAACATATACCGCCTTTACCATGTCATTCAAGACAGCGGGCGTCAGCTCGTCCAAATCGAGATACTTGCGCACCTTGTCGATAAACCTATCAATGTTTTCTGCCTGTTCTTCCTGCTGTATAATTTCTTCATTCAGTTGCAACAGCTTTTCCCGCAGTTCTTCCTGCTCCTGTTCGTAATCGTCGGAGAGCATTTGAAATCTGCTGTCAGAAATCTTTCCGTTGGCGTTATCTTCGTAAATACGCTTAAATATTCGGTCAAGTTCTTCAATACGCCGTTCGGCTTGCGTCAGTTGCCGCTGCTTCGCCGCGAGTTCTTTTTTCGCTTCGGCTTTCTGCTTCGCTCCCATAGCTTTTCTAAATCGTTCCTCATGGGTAGACACACAGGCAATCACAAGCCGCATATGAGCAAGTACACCCTGCTCCAGTACAACGGCGCGGATAAAATGCGTCGGGCAGACCTCTTTCCCTTTGAGCCTTGAAGTGGAGCAAACAAAATGATCTTGCCGCGCTTCAAAGTTCTTGCTTGTGCAGTAATACAGCTTTTCCCCACAGTCTGCGCAGCGAACAATACCAGAGAACAGATTGGTCTTTCCCGTCCTTGTCGGGCGGCGTTTGTTCTTCCGCAATTCCTGCACCAGTTCCCATGTATCAGCGTCTATGATTGCTTCGTGGGTATTCTCAAAAACAAGCTGTTTTTCTTTGGGATTGTAACAGGTCTTTTTGCTCTTATACGACTGCTTGTAGGTCTTGAAGTTCACCGTATGCCCTTGATACTCTGGCCGCTCTAAAATATCGGCTATGGTGTCGCCCGTCCAGTTGTACGGATTGTCCGGCGGCGTATTCCTCGTTGCCCTGCCTGTCCGCTGAAAATGGATAGTCGGCGTTATGACTTTATCCTCTTTCAGAATCCGGGCAATCTGCGACGGCCCGTAGCCCTCTAAACAGAGAGCAAATATCCGCTTGACTACTTCGGCGGCGGCTTCGTCCACAATCCAACGCTTTTTGTTGTCGGGGTCTTTCATGTAGCCGTAAGGCGGATTGGTACAAAGATGTTCGCCTGCTTCCCCTTTGGACTTCATCACAGCGCGTATCTTCTTGCTTGTATCGCGGCAATACCACTCGTTTATGATATTCAAAAACGGGGTAAAGTCGTTTTCCTGTTGTTGTGCGCTGTCCACGCCGTTGCTGATAGCGATAAACCGCACGCCCTTTTCAGGAAAAAGAACGTCCGTATAAAGCCCCACGCGCAGATAGTCGCGTCCAAGACGGGACATATCTTTGACAATTAAGGTCGCCACTTCGCCATTTTCAATTTTCTCAACAAGTTCGTTCCAAGAGGGTCTATCGAAATTTGCCCCGGAGTAACCGTCGTCCACAAAAAACAAGGTGTTTTTAAAGCCGTTTTCCTTTGCGTATTTACTTAAAATCGCCTTTTGATTTACAATGCTGTTGCTGTCGCCCTGTAACTCGTCGTCGCGTGATAAACGGCAATAAAGGGCGGTAATTTTGTTGTCAGACTGCCTTGACATAGAATGTTCCTCCTTTATCGGCGGGCAGTCTGACAATACAGGATTGCATATTTCTATTTTAACGCTCTTTGTTTCCATTGTCATCATCTTTCTGTAAATTATCCTGCTCCATAAGCCGTAAAACCTTGCTCGGCAACGCTCTTTGTCCGTCATAGCTGCCCGTAAAACGGTAGAGCGTCCTGCCGGATTTTATCACGACTTCACGCTTTGGCAATTCATAGGCAAGCGGATTTTTCACCACGATATGTCCGTTTTTTAGTATTCGTTTCTGTTCCATTCCTTTCCGTCCTTTCCTTTAAAATCAGCGTTTACAGTTTCGTAGCGTAGCAAGCATAGGGAACGGATAGCCGTTCCCGTAAAATGCCCGTCTGCCGCCGCCCATTTTTGCTTGTTGGGAAGTTTCCCAAACCCTCATTTTGTCAGCCCCCTAAATTGCAGAAGCAGCCGACGCTCCAATCTCCATACTTCTTCCATGAGCCGCTTTATCTCGTCCATATCGTCAACATAAATGCGTCCTGTTCCATTGATACGCCTTGCAATCTGATTGACGTTTACGCCGATTTTCTGAAGCTGCGCCGTATGCGTTTTGACCTCTTGCAAATCTAAAACAATGATGTACCCGTCAATCAGCATTTTACGGGAGTAAGCAGATAGGTTCATGGTCGGTATCTGCTTCATTTTTTCCTCTATCAACGCCCGTTCGTCCTCCGTCACTCGGACAATGATTTGCACGTTCCGTTTTCTGTTTTCCATTCGCATTTCTCCTTTCACTACCTACAACAACGCAGGGGGCGATTTTGCCGAAGTTTCTGAGAAAGATTTTTCAAAAAGTTTTCTCACTTCTTAATACGGAGAAAATCGAAAAATGCCAATTCTATAATTCAAAATTTTTCAAACTATTGACAAAGCCCCCTCTTTACTGTATCATATAACAGTGATATATAACGATGTTATATGAGAGGGGTGAGTTAATGAATGAAGTAGAGCAGACGACATTACACTTAATTCTTTCAGCCGCCATGCAGGAATTTCTTGAAAAAGGTTTCAAGTCTGCTTCCTTGAGAAACATCGTCAAAACAGCAGGTGTAACAACAGGGGCGTTATATGGCTACTACGACAGCAAAGAGGATTTATTTGAAGCATTGGTAGGTGAACATTACAACTTTTTGTTAGATTGCTTTCGCAAGGCGCAAAAAGAATTTGCAGAAATCCCATCAGAGGAACAGCCCGACAATCTTACCTCTACTTCCGGCGAATGTATGTATGAAATGCTCTTGTACGCCTATGAACATCTGAATGAATTTAAGCTCATTCTTTGTTGTTCCGAGGGAACGCACTTTTCAAAGCTGATTGATGAAATGGTGGAAATAGAAACAAAAGGCACACATGATTATTTAATGGTTCTTGAAAAGCTCGGCAGACCTGCCCCACCCATTGATGGACGGTTGGAGCATATCTTAATCACAGGAATGTTCAACACTTTTTTTGAATTGATTATACATGAAATGCCGCTTGAAGAAGCAAAGCATTATCTAAAAGAAATGAGAGCCTTTTACACCGCAGGGTGGATGAAGATTATGGGGCAATAGGCCCTATAATTTTTACATATAAGTTAGTCATTGCTAACTTAAAGAATGGATATTTGAGGTTTCCATAATCTCTTTATCATAAAAATTTTAAGGAGGTTTTTCAATGAAAAAACAGTCTAATCTATCAAGATTGATGGGTTATGCCGGAGGGCATAAAATATTGACCTATCTTTCTTGGGTACTGTCAGTCATGAGTGCGCTGTTGGCTCTTGTGCCGTTTTGGTATATATGGCGTATCATTCACGACATACTGGAAGTTTCCCCGGACTTCTCACAGGCGGGGAATGTCACAAGCTACGGCTGGTCTGCGGTATTGTTTGCGGTACTCTCTATTGTTGTCTATATCGCCGGTCTGATGTGTTCGCACATGAGCGCATTCCGGGTTGCCGCCAATATCCGAAAAGAGCTTATGCGGCACATCACAGCCCTGCCGCTGGGGGTAACAGAAAAGTACGGAAGCGGCAATCTGCGAAGGATTGTCAACACCTCAAGCGCCGCAACAGAAACCTATCTTGCACACAGGCTCCCCGACAAAGCGGGAGCGATTGCCACCCCCATAGGGCTGCTTTTCTTACTGTTTGCATTTGATTGGCGGTTAGGGCTTTTGAGCCTTGTTCCCGTTGTGCTTGGCTTTCTCATCATGATGAAAATGACCGGAAAAGACATGGCGCGGAGAATGGAGCAATACCAAAATTCACTTTCCGATATGTCAAATGAAGCTGTTGAATATGTAAGGGGCGTACCCGTAGTAAAGACTTTCGGGCAGACAATTTTTTCTTTCAAACGCTTCAGAGACGCGATAGACAATTACGAAACATGGGTAATTGCGTACACAAAGGGGCTGCGTCTACCTATGATGTTCTATACAACGGCAATCAACGGTGTATTCGCGTTTCTGATTGCCGGAGGTATTCTCTTTACAAGGGGCGGCGTAACAAATGAACTGCTGCTAAACCTTATCTTCTATATTGTGATTACTCCTGTCATTGGTATAACACTCACAAAAATTATGTTTATGAGCGAGGACGCAATGATTGTAGGGGACGCGTTAGGCAGAATTGATGAAGTGCTAAATGAAAAACCATTGTCTGAAAGCAGCGTGAATAATACCCCTAAAGACAATGGAATTACATTAGAACACGTTAGTTACAGCTATGATGGAGAAAAAAACGCGCTGAATGATGTGTCACTTCGGGTTGCACCGGGACAGGTGATTGCATTGGTAGGTGCGTCCGGCGGCGGCAAGACGACCCTTGCAAATATTGTAACAAGATTTTTTGACCCGCAAAAAGGGCGCATACTGATAGGGAATATCGACATACGCGACATTCCAAAGGAAACATTGATGAATAAGGTGTCCTTTGTATTTCAGAATAGCCGTCTTATCAAAGCGTCCATATTGGAAAATGTGCGTATGGCAAAGCCTAACGCTACACGCGAAGAAATCGCTCATGCACTGGAAGCTGCACAATGCCTGGATATTATCGAAAAATTACCGAATGGCATTGATACAGTTGTGGGTACAAACGGCGTGTACCTGTCCGGCGGTGAACAGCAAAGAATAGCGATTGCCCGCGCAATTTTGAAAAATGCGCCTATCCTAATTCTGGATGAAGCGACCGCATTTGCCGACCCCGATAATGAGGTGCGCGTACAACAGGCTTTATCCGTACTTTCAAAGAAAAAAACAGTCATTATGATTGCACACAGGCTATCGTCAATCACAGGTGCGGATTGTATTTATGTAATGCAGGACGGTGAGATTGTCGAGAGCGGCACGCATAATGAGTTGATAGAGAGAAACGGCATATTTACAAGAATTTGGAAAAATTATTCCGAAGCGGCAGAATGGAAAATTGCAAAGGAGGTAACAGCATGATTAAAACATTGCAAAGACGATTTGCGTTATCAAGGCAAGGAGCTGTCGATTTAATAAAAGGCTGTATTGCTTGCGTTTTGCAGGATATATCCTTTATGCTTCCGGTGGGGCTGCTCTATAATTTTGTCATTGACACCATGAACGGGGGCGTAAATGGAAGCCGCATTGCTTTCTATGGGGTGGGCGCTTTGGTTTGCTTATGCCTTATCTTTGTTGTAACTTGGTTTCAATATAACGCCACCTATTTAGCGACTTATGTGGAAAGCGGAGTAAGACGCATTTCGTTAGCAGAGCAGCTCCGCAAAATCCCCTTATCCTTTTTTGGAAAAAAAGACCTTGCCGATTTAACAAATTCCATTATGGGCGATTGTGCCACACTTGAACAGGCATTTTCCCATTATGTACCTGCTTTGGCAGGCTCCCTTATTTCAACAACGCTGATTGCAATTTGTCTTTTTTCTTATGATTGGCGTATGGCTCTTGCGGCTGTTTGGGTTTTGCCGATTGCATTTACAATCGTATTCTTTTCAGCCCGCATACAGGAATATTTCAACCGTAAATCCGTAGCGGCAAATGTCACGCTTGAAAGTGGCGTACAGGAGTGTATCGAAAGTTTACAGGACTTAAAGGCGAATAATGCGGAAGAAAACTACCTAAAAGGACTAAACAAGAAAATTGATTATGTGGAAAAACGGCACATTATAACAGAACTTGGAACGGCACTTTTTGTTGTTTCCTCAACATTGATATTAAAGTTTGGAATTGCTACGGTTGCGCTTGTAGGCTCTGCGCTGCTCATTCAAGGGGAGATTGATATTCCGCTGTTCTTTCTGTTTCTGCTTGTAGCTTCAAGGCTGTATGCCCCGCTGGAGGGCGCATTACAAAACCTTGCCGCAGTAATATCCACAAAAACGAACATAGACCGCATGAATGAAATCCTTGACCAGCCAGTTCAGACGGGCGGCAATACACTAACAAATAAAGGTTATGATATTGTGTTCGACCATGTAGGATTTGCTTATAATACCGGGGAAACCGTATTGAAAGATGTGTCTTTTACGGCAAAACAAGGAGAAGTTACCGCTTTAGTCGGACCGTCCGGCGGCGGCAAAACTACGGTGTCACGTCTTGCCGCCCGGTTTTGGGATATAAGCAAAGGTAATATCACTGTCGGAGGTATGGATATATCGAAAATAGAGCCGGAAACACTGTTATCACTGTACTCTATCGTGTTTCAAGACGTGACGCTGTTTAACAATACAATCATGGAAAATATCAGAATAGGCAGAAAGGACGCAACAGATGAAGAAGTGATTGCAGCGGCAAGATTAGCAAATTGTGAAGAATTTGCGGTAAAGCTCCCGGACGGTTATCACAGTATGATTGGTGAAAACGGCTGTGAACTGTCCGGCGGTGAAAGGCAGCGTATTTCAATCGCCCGCGCTTTCCTCAAAAATTCTCCTATCATCTTACTTGATGAAGCAACGGCAAGCCTTGATGTGGAAAACGAAACATTGATACAGGCTGCTTTGTCAAGGCTGATAAAGGATAAGACCGTACTTGTTATCGCCCACCGTATGCGTACCGTAAGCGGCGCGGATAAAGTAGTTGTTCTTTCGGACGGTTCCGTTGCGGAACAGGGATTGCCGGAAGAACTGATGAAAACAGGGAAAATATATCCTCACATGGTAGAACTGCAAATGATCAGTCAGGATTGGGGTATTTAACATGAGTACCGAATGGGTAATATGCCCCATATGCCAAAGTAAAACGAGGTTGAAAATACGGGAAGATACGATACTTGAAAACTTCCCTCTATACTGCCCGAAGTGCAAGCAGGAAACCTTAATCAATGTAAAACAACTAAATACGTCAGTTATCAAAGAGCCAGACGCAAAGACGCAGAGCCGATAACACGCAGATATAAAATGCGGTTGTCGGCTCTTTACTTTTTTGACAACCTATGTGATTGCTGACAGATTGCAACTTATAAAACCGTTGCTTGTTGGCGAATTGCGGTTGCAGCATTAGGCGACAGTTTTATGAAAATAAAGCCGCCGTTTTCCTTTTGCAGAATTGGATTTGCGGGGACGTGATAAAGTCGCCCATTTTTAAGGACATGGCGGTATCAAGGAGGTATCGCTATGTCCGCTTTATATCAATACTGTTTTCCAATCAGTAGCTTATCAAAAAAAGCTCGTTCCTACCTACGGGATATTGCGACTATCAAGAGGAACTCTCACATCATCATAAATGCATTATCACATTATATAGCATAACCGTCTGTTCAGTTTTGCGCTGCACAGGCGGTTTTGTTATAGCCCTCATTCCAAACGGAAAGGGGGTGAGAATGATGTTATCCACAGAATACAGAGAAAGTATCGAACGCCGCTTTTACGCATTTTGCAAAGCTGTATTGCACAATGAAGCCTGTAATTATTACAGGGAAAGGAAACACAGAACACAGCGCGAGATATCCTTTGAATACTTGCAAGAGAACACGTCTATTGCGCCTCACAGTGTAGACGAATACTTTGTCTTACAGGACAAGTCGACTGCCTTTGCAGTCAACGGGCAGACGGTTATTATTGACAGCGAGAAGTTAGCAAAAGCCTTGTTGTGCCTATCGGAACGTCGGCGGGAAATTATCCTTATGCGCTATTATCTGCAATTAAGAGATAAGCAGATTGGGGCGTTATTGGGAAAGCCACGCACAACGGTCAACTATCAGAAAAACGCAGCTTTGAAACAGTTGCGGACAGAAATGGAGAAGATGAATGATGAGGAACAGCAAATACAACCTTGTTCCCTATGAAGTGATTGAAAGAGCAATCACAGGCGATACCGCCGCGCTCCTTGCGGTACAGGAACAACACAAAGCCTACATAGGCAGATTAAGCGGAGGAAACGCCGATATGCAAGAGCGATTAAATGCAAAGCTGCTCATGGCGGTTTTGAAGTTCCGACTGGACTATCAGCCGCCGAGCAAATAGCAAAGCCATGAAAAACCGTCAAGGGTCAAGATAAACGGGCTGCGCCCGCCCTTGACGGCTTTTCATGTCCTTGCTATGGGACAATCAAGAGGGCGCAAACGGATAGACCGCTTGCGCCCTCTCTAAATTATGGGGTTTTCTGTTACGCAGTAGGGGCTAAGAAAGCCTTTATTCATGCGGCTTTGCAAAGGTAAAATGAGGGTAGGAAAGGGTTTTATACGCGTACCCCTTAAAATGGCGTTCTACTGCGTGACAAGTGTAAGTAATAGTAGTATAATGTCATTATAGTAGAAAAATTAGGAAACGGAGGACAAATGCCATGTTTTTCTCTGAAAAATTTCAAGTTAGTAGTGACTTGATAAAAGACTATGGCGCAGTCGATATATCCTTAGTATGTGATATTCCTCTGTTCATTGACCCAATGCTGATATTTAATAGTGAAAAAAATGTTTATAAAGAGTTACACAATCAAATTATCCGTTATTTTCATTTCCTTTACATGAAAGCAGAGCAAGGGCTATCAAAAAAAGAAATCAATGCATGGTTTAATTTTAGCGAAGTACCTAATAATTGGCTTGGATATGCGTTAGTCGGAAATAAGGGGTTAGCATTGGGAGATAAATATGCTAAGTTTCTGTATGAGAATATATCATTTGCATTAAATACACATGGCATATCTCAATCCCAGCATATTGAAAAAGCAATGCTTCTTTATGATGGCAGCGGAAAAGATAAAATTAGTGACTTAACAGAAAATCTGATAAAAGGATTTCTATGCGAGTATACTGAACAGTTTGCCAAAGAATATATTCAACCACAGTTTATAAAACTCTTTCCTGTTGATAAAGCTTATTTCAATTATGATACTGAAAGTTTTATTAGCAAAGAGTTTGCACTTCCTTTTGTGTATGATGAAAAAGGAATACCAGAATATGTTCTGCTAACTCCTTTTGACATTTTGCGTGAAGATGAACCCTCAATAAACAAAGCTGATTTTTACAACAGTTATGACCGCATTCGCACGGTGATTGAAAATGATACCTTACGAGCATATGTTAATAATTATATTGGATTAGCTGTTAGACGGTATGAAGAAAACCAAAGGAGAAATAGGAAGCCTATCAAAGAAAAGTCCATAAGCAAAATTGAGAAAGAAGCTTTTAGTGAGTTGGTAAGGGAATATCCAGAACTATATGATTATTATATCAAATTGCGAGAAGCTGACACAGATGAAATACGCTTAAAGTGTATGACAGAATTAAATTTGCAATTAGAGCGTCTGTTAGTGTCTTCCAAAAACATAATATCCATTTTTGAAAATTCAAATTATCAATTTGACGAATATCTGTCGGCAAGAGAGGAAGCAAAACAAAGATTAAAGTTTTTTAAGCATATAATTGAAGATTGCGACGGATACAAAAATCTATATGTTAAAGGGAAACAAATTGCAAAGGAAAATGATTTGCAAAGACTCTTCCGCTTTGTTTGGTATGGTACGAACTATAAAGTAGACGCAGAGCCTAATAACGGAAGAGGACAAGCCGACTTCATAATTTCAATGGGGCAAAAAAATCAAAGTATTGTCGAGTTTAAATTGGCGAGCAACTCAGCATTAGCACATGTATTTACACAAGTGAAGATATACGAAGCTGCAAATTGTAGCGATGGTAGCTTGATTGCAATATTTTGCTTCTCTGAAAGTGAATATCTTTATTCGGAACAAATTGTTAAAGCTGCTGGGTATGAAAACATGATTGGCGAGTCAATTTACTTAATCGATTGTAGAAATGACAACAAGCCGTCTGCTTCAATAGCTTAAATGCAAAAAATAGGCGTATCGCTTTGACGATACGCCTACTTTTCTGCACCCTGTATGGCAGCTACCCTATTTCAGTTTGTTGGTTGATACTGTTTTATGAGTAGCTACCTTTTGGGGGAGTCTTTTTACGTTTCCCGGGAAATGTCGAGAAATGTCGGAAATTGAGTGGAAACACAGCGGCAAATGTGAGAAATCCATGTGAAAAGCAGCTACTTTGAAAAATAGCTTTTTTTTTCACATAATTTAGTCTAAAATAGGGGTATGAGGTGATGTTAATGAAGAAAGTAATCTGCGTTGTCGAGGATGAAAAGGCCATCAACGACCTGGTGAATCAGTATTTAAAAAAGGAAGGCTATGAAGTACGTTCTTATTATACATATGAAGAAGCAAGTGCGCATGTAATGGATGATGATGTGCATTTATGGATTCTGGATATCATGCTGGATGACAAGAGCGGTTTTGATCTGATTGAGGAAATCCGCCTTCAGGGGAGGGATATCCCTGTTATTTTCATGTCTGCCAGAGATAAGGAATTTGACCGTATCATCGGTTTGGAAAAAGGAAGCGATGACTATATCACGAAGCCCTTTTCCCCAAAGGAGCTGGTGTTGCGTGTAAACAATGTCATCAAGCGCGTCTATAAGGATGACAACAACCGGATCATGGTGGACGGCTATGAGCTGGATGAGGAACAGCGCAAGGTGTTTGATCACGGTGTGGAAATCGATCTGACAACCAAGGAATTTGATCTGCTGATGCTGTTTATCAAAAACAAGGGAATGGCGTTCAACCGGGATAAGATTCTGACCAGTGTATGGGAGGAAAATTATTTCGGAAGTGACCGTGTTGTGGATGATACGCTGCGAAGACTGCGTAAGAAGCTTCCGAATCTGAACATTCATACCATTTACGGTTACGGATACCGTTTAGGATAATGAAGCGTTTTAATGAATTTGTCAAGCGGCTGTCACTGACACAGCAGCTGTTTGCCCTAATCTTTTTCTTTGTCACATTTTTTGCGGTCTTCTTCTTTGTCTACATCAACGGCAATGTGACCACTGTGATACGTGAACAGATGTATGGTACTCTGGATTCGACGCTGCAAAGCTGGGCTATGAGTGATAGTACCAATGATGAACAGCGCCAGCTGATCAACTCCGCAGCCGGTATCGATATCTTTATGGTGCGGGTGGATAAGACGCTGGATGGTGCCACGCATGTTACGCTGGCAGGTAAAAACACCTCGGATATGGATTTGAACAGCTCCGAATGGAAAGCCATTGCACAGGACATTCTGAGTATCAATGCCCGTTATACGGCAGGCGATAAGATTCATCACGGAATCGTGAAGAAGGTCAGCGGAGATCGGGATTCCTACTACAGCATTTACAAGGTGGCAGATGACCAGCTGCTTGTAAGCAAGATGTACAGCGACAATATGGGCAAGCTGGAGAACTCACTGATTAACAGCGTTGTCTATATCACGGTGATAGTTGTCGGCTTCTTCTTCATCATTATGATGATGTGGGTACTGACGCTGATTCATCCCCTGAATCAGATACGAAACTATATCGAACGTGTCAAGCTTGGCAAGGATGCGGACCTGCGTGTAAACCGGCGGGATGAGATCGGCGAGCTGGCGGATGCACTTGTAAGCATGCGGGAAGAGCTGCGCAAGCAGGAAAAGACGAAGGAAGAAATGATTCACAATATTTCCCATGACCTGAAAACACCGATTGCGACGATCAAAAGCTACGGTGAAAGCATCAAGGACGGTATTTATCCGTATGATACACTGGAGAAAAGCGTCGATGTTATTATTGAAAATGCCGACCGGCTGGAACAGAAGGTACATTCCCTGCTGTTCATGAACCGCGTGGAATATCTGATTTCTCAGGATTGTGAGGGAATCGGCTCCAATATGGAGGAAATCGTGGAAACGGTTGTGCAGAACACCAGATTCATCCGCTCGGATATTCAGATCCTGACAAATCTGGAGGAGGTTTACTTTGACGGACTGGCAGAGCCGTGGCGCGTAGTCGTGGAGAATATTATTGAAAATGCATTGCGGTATGCGAAAACAACGATTGATATCCATCTGAGTGAGGAAGAGGGTCTGACCATTTCCAATGACGGACCTTGTATGGATGAGGATCGCCTGAAGGTGCTGTTTAAGCCGTATGAGATGGGAAAGGGCGGAAAATTCGGTCTGGGTCTGTCGATTGTGGCAAAGGTTGTCAGTGCCAATGGCTATGAGGTTGTCGGAGAGAATATGGCAGAGGGAGTTATCTTCCGTATTTACAAGCCGAAAAATCCGGTGAAAAAAGGACGGTAGAAACGCTCGGATACCATGTGCTTCAGTTTCCATGCGTAGGAAAGCTGGAAAATGTCTGTGATGATATCGAAGTTCTTACTCAACTGAGGGTAAATTTAAAAAAGGGAGAATGTAACACTATTGTAATTATCAATAGAAGTTGAATTCTCCCTTTTCCAACACCTAAAGTAAGAAGGAACCCATATCGGCGCAGACCTTCTTGAATGTTATCCGTACAATGGAATACCCGACTCTTGTCTACTCATGCTTTGTACAGGAGGCTGCCTGTGCTTTCCATTCATATGCATGCCGCCTGTTTTTTTATTGTGGCTGCTTTGGCTCTTGGACTTTATCATGAGGGTGAGGTCTTCAAGGTAAACAGATATGCAGCACGTTATCCATCATACCGCTGTATGTATCAACAGCAGGTTGCCCAGGGCATAAAAAAACCGCAGTTTCCTGCGGTTAGTAATCATGCACATTCTGTAGGATGTCCTGTGCCTTGCGGCAGATCAGTCTGGTGCCGTCGCTAAACCCTTCCTCTCGATTCTCTAGTGTTTGAATGAGGATGCCACGAAGCTCGCTTATACGTGACTGATACTCCTCATCCAGGATGGCGTTGTGTGTTTCCTGCGGATCCCGGCTCAGGTCAAAATACTGTTCCTCGCCTGTTTCACTGTACCATATAAATTTATCCTGTTGAGTAACGATATAGTGATTGGAGAGCTTATCGTGAAAGCTGTGTTCTCCGTGCAGATAGCTTCGCACAGATTCAGCTTCCTGCAGGATACAATCCTTCAAAGAGCATCCATCCACCGTATGGGGGATTTGCAGCCCGCACAGATCCAGCAGCGTCGGCATGACATCGCGCAGCTCCGTAATGCCATTGACAGTATGTGGTACGATATCCGCTATATGCTTACCGATATGCACAAGGAACGGAATATGGGTGCTTCCTTCATATGGAAAGACCTTGCGCCATAAATTATGGTCAAACAGCATCTCTCCGTGATCACTGGTAAACAGGATGATGGTATCGTCATAGACGCCGTCTTCCTTCAGCGTTGTCAGGATGCGGCCCAGCTGATGGTCAACATGGGTGATTGCCGCATAGTAGCCGGCCATGGCATCCTTTCGCATAGCAGCATCACAGCAGCCGTATATGGAGTCTGAAATTCTGCCAGCCGCACCTGCTCCGTTTTGCGGATCCCAGTCACCGCTAGCCGGTGAGCGAAGCTCTTTATCCTTATACATATCAAAATATGCTTTAGGAGGATCTAAGGGCTGATGCGGACGAACAAAGGAGGACATGAGGAAAAACGGCCGGGTGCGATCCCGTGTTTTTAAAAAGCGAATACTTTTATCTGCAACCCAGTTGGTCGGATGCAGGCGCTCTTCATAAATCCAGGGATGCGTTACCCAGGAATTGCATTCCGCTCCGCTGGTATTGATGTCTGCATCTTCTCCCAGCACATTGCGCAGATCCTGCAAATAATCATCACTGACATCCTGATGCATCCAGTGCGGAATATCCAGGCTGCGATAACAGCCCAGATAACCGTCGTGGAGCTGCAGATTCTGAAAGCCGCAGGTCAGTCTTGGAGGATGTACATGCATCTTGCCTATGCACTGCGTCTGATAGCCGCTGTTTGAAAATTCCTCAGCCATATAATGCTGATAACGCCACTCCACCTCGTCAAGATAACCGACGCGTCCATGCCGCTTTTGACTTCTTCCCGTCATCAGGGCGGCCCGTGCGGGGATACAGCTTGGCGTGGCTGAATAAGCATGGGAGAAAAAGACACCATCCGCAGCCAGGGAATCCAGATAAGGGGTTTTAACATCCGGATGGTTCGCAAAGGATAAAGCATCCCCCCGAAACTGATCACAGACAATCAATAGTACGTTCACATTCTGTTTCATAATTTCACCTTCTAACGTTCATTATATAGGAAAGAGTGGAAAAAGGAAATGTGTAACGTTCTTTGTGGCAATTATATGAAAAAACTGGACAAGAAACCTGCAGGTTGAAAAAGGTATCCTCTGCGGATACCGTATGATAATACTATGAAACAGGATGAATTTTTGAAATGGCGCCTTTGATAATATCACAGAGAGTAAAGCCGGCGTACACCATGGTCAATCCCCGAGCAAAGTCACTGACCAGAAGGATGGAGAATACCGGGAGAAGCTGATTTCCGCTGAAAAAGCTGTAAACGTACGAGCCGAGAAGAATGAGGTTTACAAGCTCGATTCCATAGCGTATACGGGGCTGTATCGCTTGATAACAGTGATACAGGAGGAATACGGAGATACCAGTCAGAAGAAAAATACTGCAGAAGACGAGATAGTACTCGGTGAAATCATATGTTTGCATCATGTTCTTATAGGCGGTATGAATAGGATATTGAGATAACAGCATCAGATACGGATATAGAAGAGAATAGAGATAGCTGGCGTACTTCATGAAAATCCCTCCTCTCTATCTATAGTATAGTACGATTTTATAGCACGCTTTCGACACAAAAATAAAAAATGGAAAAAATGGAAACCGGAGGGTGTGGAATGTCGTGCGAAAAGGCGGCTATGCTTCTGTGCAACCTGCTGACTGTATGTTTTCTGATAAACAATTTGTCACCTGTTTTCTGATTGTTGCCAGCCTGCTCTTTCATCATGTACAGCTATTTTATAAGTACTGACTTCATATACAGCGTCAATAAAAAGGAATTTAATTTATATGTAGTTCTTGTAAATTGGTATTTCTTGTTAAAATTTCTTGTATTTTTGTTTGTATCGAAGAATAACTGTATGAATACTATTTATTTTCTTCGATTTATCTTATATAATGATGGTTGTCTTTGAATGTAAAGAAATGTAAAAAATGTGATTTCTGAAAAGATTTACAGTTTCTTGCATTTTATTGTTTGAAAAGCAATATCTATAAAAAACAGAACAATATATGCATTGCATAAAACGCTTACATTCAGTAATATTTAGGTATGGAAAACATATCCAGATGAAGGAGGAAATTCATTATGAAAAAAATGGTAGCACTTGCTTGTGTAGGGTTAATGGCCGCAAGCGTTGTTACAGGCTGCAGCAGCAAGAAGGATGATGCATCTTCTGGCAGTGACGGCGAAAAACGTATCGTTAAATTTGATGCGTTCTCTGGAGGAAACGGTGAAGAAGTTTGGAAGGAAATGGCGAAGGCATTCGAAGCAAAAAATAAAGATGTCAAGATTGAGCTTCGTTTTGAGAAGGACTTACCAGCAGTTCTGAACAAGGAAAACAGCAAAGGGGAATATTCCGATATCGTTTATTACAACCTGGGACAGCAGAGCCAGTTTACAGAAACTCAGCTGAACAGCAAGAAGGTGGAAGACATCTCTGATGTATTCGCAGATGAAAATGTTAAGAAAAACATCAATCCGGATTTCGTAAACAACCCGGTATCTCAGTTCTATGGTGACGGCAAAAACTATCTGGCACCAATCATGTATACACCTGGTGGTTTATATTACAATGCAAACCTGGTTGGCGAAGGAAAGAAATATGAAATTCCTCAGACCTGGGATGATATGTTCAAGCTTGGTGACCAGCTGAAAGAAGAAGGCAAGGTTTCTCTGTTCACGTATGCAACAGCAGGATATCTGGATAACACAATCCTTTCCGTTATTCAGGAAGCCGGCGGACAGGATCTGCTGAGCAAGCTGCTGAACTACGATTCTGAGGCTTGGAAAACAAAAGAAGGTAAGACAGTTACCGATACCATCGGACGTCTTGTAAAAGATTACATGGAACCGAATACGGTTGCAAATGCTAACGTAAAAGACGGATTCACAAAGAACCAGCAGGCTGTTATCGACGGTAAGGCTCTGTTCATGCCAAATGGAAGCTGGGTAGTTGGTGAAATGGAAGCTACAACTCCGAAGGATTTCAAATGGGGTGTAAGCGCAGTGCCTGCACTGACAAAAGACGGAAAGAAAGCCATCACGACCTTTACAGAGCAGTGCTGGATCCCTTCCGAAGCTAAGAACAAAGACGACGCAAAAGCATTCCTGAAATTTATCTATTCTGAGGAAGGCGCAAACATCATGCTGAAATACAACTGTGTTGTACCTGTCAACGGTATCACAGAAAAACTGACAGGCGTTAACAAAGAGCTGTACAATGTATACAATGACGAGAATGTTACTGCAGTTATCGGCGCATTTGCACCATTTGACTCTGCGGCTATCCCTGATGTAGACATGAAGAAGGTATTATGTTTCACAGCTGATGATATCAATACTGGTAAGACTACTGCTGAAAAGTGGAACAGTGAATTAGTGAAAACTTGGAAAACGATTAGTGAGCATCCAGTAAAATAAATTTGTGAGCATGATTTATTGAACTAGCAGTGAGCGAATCGCTCACTGCTTTTTAGAAAAGGAGGGTTAAGTAATGAATAAAAAGAAAGCACAGAGAAGATTTGTCTTTGCCTGTCTGGCACCGGCGGTTATTCTTGTGATTCTCTTTATGGTGATTCCTACCTTCAACGTATTCCGTTACTCTCTGTACGGGAAAACGGGAATCGTCGGCGATGCCCCGTTTGTAGGATTGAACAACTTTAAAATTTTATTTACCGATTCGCGTTTTATTGAATCCATGCAGAACATGATTCTGATCATTGTAATGGTGACGCTGTTTACCGTTGTACTCGCTGTTCTGTTTGCGACCTTGCTGACAAGAGAAGAATTCAAAGGGAAAAACTTCTTCCGTGTCATCTTCTACATTCCTAATATTTTAAGTATTGTTGTTATCGCCGGTATCTTCTCGGCAATTTATGCACCGGATAACGGATTGCTGAACAGTTTTCTTGAAATGATCGGTCTGGGTATGCTGCAGAAGCAATGGATGGGAGATTCCGGTATCATATTATATTCCATCATCTTTGCACTGGTATGGCAGGCAATCGGCTACTATATGGTTATGTATATGGCCAGTATGTCGTCCATTCCGGAAAACCTGTATGAGGCGGCTGCTCTGGAAGGGGCAGGAAAGGTAAAACAGTTCTTCATGATTACGCTTCCACTGATCTGGAACAACATCCGAACGACACTGACCTTCTTCGTTATTTCCACGATCAATCTAAGCTTTATGTTCATTCAGATCAATACGAATGGAGATCTTGGAAGTGAAGTACCGCTGAATTATATGTACAACAAGGCATTTGGAGGAAATTATTCCTATGGTATGGCAATCGGTGTCATCACCTTTATCTTCTCCTTCGCCCTGTCCGGTTTACTGAACAAAATCACAGAACGTGATGTTCTGGAATTCTAGGAGGTGTGAGCTATGAATAAGAAAAAAATGTCTTCTCATGCCTGGTATAAGATATTCGTCTACGTGGCGATGATCGTCTTTGCTATCAGCATCATCGTACCTGTTGCCTGGGTATTCCTGTCCAGTGTGAAATCACAGCTGGATCTGGTTGGTGATCCATGGTCCATGCCGACGCAGTTTCTCTGGAGTAACTTCGTTGATGCGATGGAAAAGGCCCGCATGGGAGAGTATTTCATCAATTCCGTATTTGTCACCGTGCTCGGTCTGATTTTCCTGCTGGTGCTGGCACTGCCTGCATCCTATGTTCTGGCAAGATATCCGTTCAAGGGCAAGAAATTCTTCAATGCCCTGTTTATGGCAGGCCTGTTTGTCAATGTAAACTATATTGTGCTACCGATTTATCTGATGCTGTTTCAGGCGGATCAGCTGCTCGGTGTGGAGGTGTTCCTGAATAATAAGGTCATGCTGGCACTGGTGAATGCAGCGACCAGTCTTCCGTTCACGATTTATCTGCTGAGCGGCTACTTCAAGACGCTGCCGAAGGCGTATGAGGAAGCAGCACTGATTGACGGCTGCGGTTATTTCAAGACAATGACGAAAATCATGATTCCAATGGCCAGACCAAGTATCATTACCGTTATTCTGTTCCAGTTCCTTGCGTTCTGGAATGAGTATATCATGGCGTTTACCTTGATGGATAAGGACAATGCAACGCTGGCTGTCGGATTGAAATTTCTGATGGCGGATCAGCGCTCGCAGGCGAATTACGGTGTCATGTATGCCGGTCTTGTTATCGTTATGGTACCAACTTTGATTCTGTATATCTGTGTACAGAAGAAACTGACCCAGGGCATGAGCCTTGGAGGTCTGAAAGATTAGGAGCAACACGACTATGAAAAAAACATTCGGCAGAGTTACATTGCCAGGAGAAAGCAATTTTCTGGAAGAAACAAAGGATTTGCTGGAGCGCTGGGGTGCGGATGCAATCCGTGACAGCGACGGCACAAAGCTAGATGAAGGAATCCGGAATCTGGATGCGAAGATATATACCACATATTTCGTAGCCAGAGGGCATAATGAATTCGCTGAACAGCACATGGAGGAATGCCAGCAGATTTATCTGATGAGTGCGCATACACTGGCAACCGAAGATGATGTCTGTATTGCATTTGCCAAAGAATACTTCGATCAGCAGGTCACACCGGATTACGACCATGATCCCAAGCAATGGTGGGAGGTTATTGACCGTACCAGTGGGACTGTGATTTCCGCAGATGACTGGGAGCTGGATCAAAAGCAGCATACGGTTATCGTGCATCATGCACAGCCGTTCCATGAATATACGGTCAGCTTTCTTGCCTATATTCTCTGGGATCCGACACAGATGTACAATCATATCACCAATGACTGGGGTGACAAGCCTCATGAAATACCGTTTGATGTACGCAAGCCCTACAGCAGGGACTATGTTGTGGAATATTTGAAACACTGGCTGCAGGAGGAAGAGAATAAGCGCTGTGATATTGTGCGCTTTACAACGTTCTTCTATCATTTTACGCTGATTTTCAATAACTATGCGAAGGAAAAATTTGTGGACTGGTGCGGCTATGGTGCCAGCGTATCCACGGAAGCAATATTGGCATTTGAACAGGAAAAGGGCTATCGCCTGCGCCCGGAGGTTTTTATACAAAACGGCTATTATAATTCCACGTTCTGTGTTCCGACAAAGGAATATCAGGAGTATATTGATTTTACACAGCGCTTTGTAAGCGGTAAGGCTAAAGAGCTGGTGGATCTGGTACATGAAGCGGGTAAGGAAGCAATGATGTTTCTCGGTGATAACTGGATCGGTACCGAGCCGTATGGTAAATACTTTTCTTCCATCGGACTGGATGCTGTGGTCGGAAGTGTCGGCGGCGGTGCAACCCTTCGTCTGATTTCCGATATTCCCGGTGTGAAATATCATGAAGGGCGATTCCTTCCGTATTTCTTTCCGGATACCTTTCATGAAGGAAATGATCCGGTAATTGAAGCGGTGGATAACTGGCTGAGTGCCAGACGCGCCATCATGCGCAAGCCGATTGACCGTATCGGTTATGGCGGATATCCAAGCCTTGCCTATAAGTTCCCGAAATTCGTAGAATATATTGAAAAGGTATGTGAGGAATTCCGTCAGATTTACGATATCGTACATGATCAGACACCATACTGCGGGCTGAAGGTGGCCATACTCAATCACTGGGGAGCCTTACGCAGCTGGCATGCCTATATGGTGGCGCATGGTTTGTACTGCAAACAGATTTACTCCTATAACGGGATGCTGGAATCCTTGAGTGGAGCCAGTGTGGATGTTGTCTTTATCAGCTTTGATGAGCTGCTGGAAAATGGTATTCCTGCGGATATTGATGTTATCATCAATGCCGGAGATGTGCATACGGCATTCTCCGGGGGTGATATATGGAAAAATGAGAAGCTGGTGAGCATGCTGCGTGCATGGGTGTACAGCGGACATGGACTTGTAGGAATCGGAGAGCCGACAGCCTGTGAGCATGGCGGACGTTTCTTCCAGCTGGCAGATGCGTTCGGTGTGGATAAGGAGCTTGGCTTCACGCTGCATACGGACAAATATTTCCATACACCGGCAGACAGTCACTTCATAACAGAGGATGTTGTGGAGCCGCTGGATTTCGGTGAAGGAATGAAGAATATCTATGCGCTGTATGAGGATACGGAAATCATCGCATATAACGATGGCGAAGTGAACATGGCAGCCCATGCGTATGGAAAAGGACGCTGTGTATATATTGCAGGACTTCCATACAGCACCCAGAATACGAGAATCCTGCTGCGTGCCCTCTATTATGCGGCATGCAAGGAGGAAGCCTTCAAGAAATGGTATGCGGACAACCTGTATTGTGAGGTTCACGCATATCCGCAGTCAAAGCAGTATGCGATTTTGAATAATACAAATGAAATCCAGGAAAGTGGTGTGTATGACGGAGAAGGTAACTGCAAACATGTCACACTGCAGCCTGGGGAAATACGATGGATGGTGATGAAATAATGGAAACCAATATTGTGAAGAATATCATCATGGCAGTTTTGTTCTTTGTGTTCCTTGGCATGATCGTCATCGGACAGAAAACCGTTGGTTTGGGAAATCTGGGATTGGAGATTGCCGGACTGGCCGGACTGCTCGCAGAGCTGTATGTATACAATCGAAAGTACAAATAAGAAGGAGGAAGTAAAATGGCAGATTTATCATTAAGACATATAGATAAGATCTATGATAATAATGTACAGGCCGTTTTTGATTTCAATCTGGAAATCAAGGATAAGGAGTTCATTGTATTCGTAGGTCCGTCCGGATGTGGAAAATCAACAACTCTGCGTATGATTGCAGGACTGGAGGATATCTCCGCCGGGGAATTTTATATCGATGGCAAGCTGATGAATGATGTAGAACCAAAGGATCGTGACATTGCCATGGTCTTCCAGTCCTACGCATTGTATCCGCATATGAGTGTTTATGATAATATGGCGTTTGGTCTGAAGCTGAAAAAGACGCCGAAGGAAGAGATCGACAAGCGTGTACGGGAAGCTGCCCGTATACTGGAAATTGAAGACTATCTGGATCGTAAGCCGAAAGCATTATCCGGCGGTCAGCGTCAGCGTGTTGCGCTGGGGCGTGCCATCGTCCGCAATGCGAAGGTTTTCCTGATGGATGAACCACTGTCAAATCTGGATGCGAAGCTGCGTGTACAGATGAGAAGTGAAATCATCAAGCTGCATGAGCGCATCAATGCGACAACGATTTATGTAACTCATGATCAGACAGAGGCGATGACCATGGCGGATCGCATTGTTGTGATGAAGGCCGGTTATATCCAGCAGATCGGTACACCAAAGGAAATTTACAACAATCCGAAGAATATGTTTGTTGCAGGATTCCTGGGGGCACCTGCGACCAACTTCCTGCAGGGAACCTATCAGGGAAATGCGTTTATCTGTAACGATCAGCGCATCGAAATGCCGGATATGTTCCACGAGGCTATGAAGCCGTATGACGGCAAAGAGGTTGTCATGGGTATCCGTCCGGAGGATCTGCATGGTGAAGGCATTGTTGCGGATACCTATCCTACCTCACATTTCATGTTCGATGTTGAGGTCAGTGAACTGCTCGGTCATGAGTTTATCCTGCACGGACGCTTTGGAAAACAGCGTCTGGAGGCAAAGGTAGCGGCCCGCATTGAAGCAAGACCGCATGAGGATATCGAGCTGGCTATGGATCTTAGCAAGGTTCATTTCTTCGATAAGGAAACAGAAGAAACAATTATTTAGGTTCTTTCATCCCTTACGGGGTGCAGGCATTCCACATAGACGCCGTTCAGTGCAATCGTCCCTCCTCTTTCAGATACGTTGTACGGTGAAGCCTCCATATCATGCAGTATCTGGCAGCCGGATATCGTATGGTATGGCGGTGTATGGGAATGTATAAAGAATAGGAAAGAAAGATGCTTTCTTTCCTTATGGAAAGGAAATCGCTGCAAGACCGGTATTTCATCACAGGTATCGGTCTTTTTTTTAGTTTTCCACCAAATGTGGAAAACAATGTGGAAAAGTGGAAAACTACTTTATAGGCAGTATATATCGTGGTATTCTAATAGAAAGAAGGTGATGATGTGGAAAAGCTACCCCCGATAGCAAAGGTATATGAGGCATACAGTGCATTGGCAGATGACCGTATTGTAGTGAAGGAGCAGGAGGCGCTTGTTGACAGCAGCGATTATGCAAAGACGTATACTGTCAGATTTCATGATGATGAGGTTTCAAGCAATGACAATGCGACCGTTTGGCAGCATTATCCAGGCTATCCTATTCTGGCAGTATGGATGAAGCTGGGAATTCTTTCTGTAAACTGGAATATTCTACCTGCCTTTGCCGGAATCAACTGGAAAAAACGCAACACTGAGCATAAAAACCGTTATGAGGAAGTCATAGAAGAGTTCCTTTTGGAATGTGAAGAGCAGGGCTATGCTTGCGAGGATATACGCAGCTGTATGCAGGAAACACTGGAAGCAGTTGCTAAGCTTCCTTATACGATAAAGGGCAACAGAGCCCCTATGATACGTAAATGAATGAAAACAGTAGCCGGTACATGACTGCTGTTTTTCTTTGTGATAACTTCATAATTTGTATAGCGATGAAACTGCGCTAAATCGGATGAGATATCCAGTATTCGACATAGTAAAAAAACAGCTGTTTCAGTTATCCTCATTCATAGAAAAGAACTACTTTTTCATTCGGAAGCATAGCAGCAGAAACAATATGACAAGAACACCGTAAAAGATTGATCATAATGCTAGAAGGAGTATCTCGACAAATTCATTCGACACTTCCTTTTCCTATTCAGTGTATAGTGTACAGTAGGTGGAAAGTCAAGCATTGTCTGCTTTCATCATGATTTTTGTCACATAAGCATCCATTGAGGAAATCGCAAATTCATTTAGACCGATTTCCCATGCAGGACCCGACAGCATGATTTCATGCTGTTCTGCATAGGTACACATAGCCTCATACAGCTGCGGGATTTGCTGCCAGTCACCTTTTGCATATCCGCATAAATAGGCTCCCTCTGGAATAACCATAGTATCCGTATCCGGAAGAATTGCTGTGGTGAACAAACCGTCATAGCTGTCCAGGTTTCTATTTTGCACCTTATCAAGGGATAGAAAACAGCCCATATTCAAATCACGCAGCTGCTGTGCGCCGAAGGCATTCATCATATGATGAAACAAAACGGCAATGGAGGCATCGCCATCAGGATAGGGAATCGTTGATACTGTACATTCATTTTGTTTCTCTAAACGGATTTCAAGATTCTCTACGCTTTCACAAAGGAGCAGCTGTTCCTTTCTTCTCTGTAAGGAATCCGCAGTCATTTGCAGCCTTTGAATTTCCTTTTCAATTTCGGTAAGCTTGGTATCGGCAATTTTCAAAAAGCCGGCACTGCTTGGGTTACTTTCATATTCCTTGATTTCTTCAATACTCATATGGAGGTCTTTCAGCATGCGGATATATTCAAACTCCATGCTTTGTCGGTAATCGTAATAGCGATATCCGTTCTCACCTTTGAAGGCAGGTGAAAACAATCCTATCTCATCATAGTAATGCAGTGTCCGTTTGTTCAGACCATGCAGCTTCGCAAATTGTGCAGTTGTCATTTTCCATGGCGGCAGCTTCATACAATTCCTCCTTCAGTATCCGATATGTAACAGAATTGAATCCGGAAATAGTTTTAGCGATAAAAAGGGGATACTGGCCGTCCCAATATTAGGGAAATCGGCATGTTTCTTCTTGACTTTACAGTTACTGGATACTTTAAGATGATTATACACCTGATAGAATGAAGAATAAAGGAGAAGTGAACATCATGAACAAAACGGTCGTTATTCGTAGATTTTACAAGGAGGATGCACCTGCTCTGGAGGATGTGATACGCAAAACCTGGAAATATGATGCATTCTGTTCTTCTGATACAGCAGCCAGACTCGCACATGTATATTTGTACTCCTGTCTTGCCAATCAAACCTTCACTGCCGTGGCAATCGTTGACGGAAAGCCCTGTGGTATCATTATGGCAAAACATATACAGAAGCACCGCTGTCCGTTTTCCCTAAAGCTGCAAAGCCTTCTTGCTATCGTGCGTTTGCTTATAAAAAGAGAAGGCAGAGAAATCTGTTCCTTTTACGGTAAGATTCGTAATGTTGATCAGGAGCTGTTAGACGGTAGCGGGCAAACCTATGGAGGAGAATTGTCATTCTTCGTCCTGGATGAAGCTGTGCGTGGTCTGGGAATCGGCAAACAGCTCTATGCAGCTGCGCTTACTTATATGCGTCAGGAGAATATTCAAAGCTTTTATCTTTACACAGACATTAGCTGTAATTACGGCTTTTATGAGCACCGTGGAATGCAGCGAAGAGGAGAAACAGAGATGGTTGTGAAGCTGGCCGGACAACAGGCACTGATGAAGTTCTTCCTGTATGACGTCACCTGCTAAAGGAAAAGAAGATAAGAAAAGCCGTACAAAGCTGTGTGCCCTGTACGGTTTTATAACAATAATCTATATATTCTCCAATTCGATTTGCAGCTGCGTGATGTATTCCTCCTGCACACGGGTCTCATGCGTATCAATAACAAAGAATTCCATAATATGGCGTCCAATGGCATATCCGTTTTCATCACAGTATTTCAGCATCCTTTTTAAATGCTCATGCGCTTTATCGCGTGCACCCTGATAATATAGATTCAAATAGGTTCCGGCAGGCAGTGTGAATTCCCAGTCCTGCAGGGATTCCCCCGCAATGAAAACAGAGGAAGCGTGAATATGTTCACGATCGGATACATCCAGAAAGAAGCCGGTATTAAAATTCGCAATCGTATAAATGTTTTTTTCGTATTCCTTTGACAGCTTCATCAGCTGATATTCCACATCATCATGAACAGTATCTGTTTTTAAGGCTACACATTTGCGCTGAGGCAGGCGCATCAGCTCTATCACCTCCATCTGCAGCTGCTGACACGCTTTTAAAGACGCCTTGCGATGCAGAATATCGACCTTTAGCTGATAAAGCTCCTGAATCTTCTGATTGATGATGCGCTCCTCTTCCTCCATGAAGGAAAGACTGTTGGCGATGGTTCGGTTCTCCAGATAGTCCTGAATACTTTTCATGGAAAACCCCAGATTACGAAGATCGCGAATTACATTCAGACGATGAATATCACTGGTGGTATACTGGCGGTAGTTGTTTTTGTCCCGCATGGGATGAAGAATACCGAGCTCTTCATAATAACGCAGGGAATCCTGTCCGATGTTGTATAATTTTGAAATTTCATTGATTTTATAGTATGTTTTCATATTTACCTCTTGACTCTGGTATTATACCAGGGTTTATGATATCTATGCAAGTGAGGTTATAATATGAATCATAAAAAGCAGTTTTTTAAATTTGTAATTCCCAGCGTGGTATCCATGCTGGTCTTCAATCTGTATACGATGGTGGACGGTATTTACGTAGCCCGTTTTGTTGGCGAGCATGCACTTTCCGCAGTGAATATCTCCATGCCGTATGTCAATTTCATCTTTGCATTTTCCATTCTCTTCTCTGTTGGAACGAGTACGGTTGTAGCCATCTTCCGTGGAGAAAACAATATGAAAAGCGCAAATGAAACATTCACGAGGAACACGATTTTTCTGACCGTCTGTGCCTTGATCATCACTTTGCTGGCGCTGGTATTTCAAAATGAACTTGCCCTGTTTCTGGGAGCCAGTGAAGTAACATTGCCCTATGTGCATGATTATCTTGGCGTGCTGATCTGGTTTACGTTTTTCTTTATCGTATCTTATTCCATGGAGGTGCTTGTCAAAACGGATGGATTCCCAAAGCTGGCAACTGCGGCTGTATCGGTTGGTGCGGTGATGAATATCGTCATGGACTATGTGCTGGTCGTGCATGTGGGGATGGGGATTCGGGGAGCGGCGATTGCGACCGGTCTGTCCCAGGTTTTGACATTTACCGTGTTTACCATTCATTTTCTTGGGAAAAGAGGGACGATTCACTGGTGTAAAACAACGATGGACTTATCGGTTTACAAGCGTATTATTCCCATCGGGACTGCGGATTTTATCACCGAGCTGTCTGCCGGTACGATTATTTTTCTGTTCAACCATGCAATTTTAAAGCATATCGGAGATAACGGAGTGGTGACCTATACTGTTATCACGTATATCTACAATATTGTCATGATGACCTTTACGGGAATATCACAGGGGATGCAGCCACTGGTCAGCTTTTACCGAGGGCGCCGGGAGGAAAACACCTGCCGTTTATTCCTGCGCTATGCCCTGTACTCCACGTTTGCGATGTCAATGCTGGCGCTGGCAATCTGTCTGTTTATGACACCGGCTCTTGTTTCGATTTTTATTGATGCATCACGAGCCGAGTTGTTCACCTATACCGTTCATGCCTTTCGAATTTATTCTCTGTGCTATCTGGTAATTGGCTACAATATCGTATGCAGCGGTTATTTTGCGGCTGTGGAGAAAAGCGGCTATTCCTTTGCCATATCGCTGCTGCGCGGCTTTGTGCTGATCGCGGCATCTATATGGATTATGGGAGAGCTGTTTCAGGGTGAAGGAATCTGGTATGCAACGCTTGTATGTGAAAGCAGTACACTGGTGGTCAGTATATGGTGTATGCTGCGCAGCCAGAAAAAGGCACAGATACATGGGGAACAGGCACTGCAACAGATATAGGAAGGATTTGAAAGTCAGAAATAGCCTTCGCACAGGCTATTCGCAGTTAACCCTGCAATATTCTAAAAAAACAGCTTCCTACCAGTTATGAGCAAAAAAGGGTATTCCAGCCGATTGACAATAGAACGGAATACCCTTTTTTTATATATATCTGAATTGCTATGTAAATCATTCTTTTTCTTTCTTCGTTTTACAGCAGTGCACAGACACAATATCCTCTAATCGCTTTACCACCTTATAAGTATACATTTCTTGCTATGCTTGACTCTTCGTAGAAATTGATGCATACGGTATTCATATCTCATCAGAGAATGAAAAAATTATAGGAACCTAGAAAAAGGTGAAGCTTTATTAAAGAGAAGGTGTACGGGATAATGGATGTTTGATTTCTGCCTCGTATAACGCCTCCCTTATAATAGATACCGAGGCAGCCCCTGTTTCTGGGAAATCCGCATCAAAGGCTTCCACGGAAATCGTGTTATCATATCCCACGGATTGCAGAAATACACAGAGATCTTTTACATAGGGTAAATCCTTTTCAAATAAGAAATATCGTTGCAGTCCTTGATCCCAAGAATTGATATGAACGTGTCTTATCTCATCAAAGCACATGCGGCTGTCTGCATACTGTTCACCGGCGTTTATCGAATGATATACATCATATACCAGCTTCAGATTTGGTGAATGGATATGCTGTACAGTTTGATAGCACTCCTGCGTATGATTACCAAAATTACATTCTTTCGGATGCAGCGCTTCATACAATATCGTGATATCATAGGAGCTTGCTTTCCTAGCCGCCGTATATAGAAAATATTCCATTTCCCGTGTTGCAAGCCCATAATCATACTCCGATGGTATCATTCTGGCTTTTGGGGCGCCGATACCGATGTTTTTTATATGAAGCTGTGAGGCTCTTTCCAATAATATATCCAAATAAGCACTCCAGACCTCCTCCTGTGCGGATGGGCCAATCAAAGGCATCTGCTCATCTGCAAAAGCACTGAAGCCCAATACCGGAATACCCGGATGCAAAATTTCCTTACGTTTTAGTTTCCATAGCTCCGTATCCATTTTCATAATTTCTTTTGCGGATAATTCAACATAATCGTATCCGAATTCCTTTGCCAGGGGTATGTCCTTTGTGGCAATACAGCAGCCTATGTTCATACGGTGCTCCTCCTTATGCAATGATGAGCTGTGTGCTGCCAGCTGCGCAGTATTCTACAAAATGCTTTGGTACAGATCCGGATGTGATAATTTTATCGAAGTCCTCGATATTGGCGAAGGTTCTTAAGGAAGTTCGATCAAATTTGGATGAATCGGTCAGTAGAAAATTCTCCTGACTTCTTTTCATCATGCTTGTTTTAATAATTGTTTCCGCATTATCCGGATTTGTAGCACCACCCTGTATGGTTAATCCGGTTGTGGCCAGAAAAGCTTTATTTACATTTAAAGAATTCAGATAATCCCAGTCATACACGTTTATGAGGGAACAGGAAGAATGCTTCAATCTTGATCCTACAACAATCAAGTCCCAGTTCACGACCTCGATCACCTTTGTAATAACATAGATGTTGTTTGTAACGATTGTTAAATGAAAATCCCTGTGCAGATAGTCTGTTAACAAGGAAGTGGTGGATCCTGAATCAATATACAGCAGGTCATTATCATTCACCAGTGCTGCAGCGTATTTCGCAATTCTTTGCTTTTCCTCGATATGTGAGGCGATTCTGCTTTGAAAGGTGCTGTCCTTTTTCCTAGCCAGGCTGACGCCGCCATAAAATTTCTTAACCAGGTTTTCCTCTGCTAATTCATTGATATCTCTTCGTGCAGTATTCATCGATATAGCAAATTTATCGGCTATATCCTTTAATGTTCGGTAATCTGTATCACTTAAATACTCTATAATCTCTTTTTTTCTTTGGTTGTTTATCATATGCAATCCTTCCCTCCAGCTTATAAATGATATAAATTTATGCATTTGCTGAGTATATTATATCAAACTGATATGAAAATAACAACAATTTACCTATAAAATAACCAAATTTAAACTTCATATCACCAATTTATCCAAAATATGAAAATAAAAAATAACAAAAATAACAATAAAATACTAAAAATATGTTGAAATTGTTGTTAAGTTGTGGTTATATAGATGTATAAAGTGGACGAGAGGTGATGAAATGAAAAGGATTTTATTAACGTCGCATGGCAGATTAGCTTCCGGATTAAAGGATACCTTGGAGTTTTTCCTGGGACAATCAGAAATGATTGCTGCGGTAGATGCTTATGTAGACACTTCCAGTGATTATCTGCAACAGCTCCAGAGGTTTGTGGATTCTGCAGAAGTGGGGGAAGCGATCATATTCACGGATATCTATGGAGGAAGTGTGAATCAGCAGGTTAGTGCAATGGTAATGGAAAGCGGAAAGGATATTCCGATTGTTACCGGTATGAATCTGCCGATTGTTTTATCAGCGGCTATGACCGATGATTGTTTAACTGCTGAACGGATGGAAAGCATGCTGAAGGAATGTCAGTTACAGCTTGTGAAGATGTCCTCATGCGAGTCAAAAGAAGGTGATGAGGATGAATTCTTCGCATGAGACAAAGCTGCATCGGCTTTTTCGTATGAAAGGGGAAATCTATCAGGAAGCTGATCTGAACATCTGTTTGAAGAACTTAAAGCTGCAGGAAACTGATTTGGTAATCACGAGTAATTCCCAGATGAAAAAAATCAAAGAGACAAATGCATTGGGAAAGGCTGTTCTTCTGAATATGGATGCATACGGTACGAAGGAGCCCAAAGAGGAATGGGTGGATGACATATTAAAAGTAGCAAATGCGTATCCATACAAGCGTATAATCGCAATCGGCGGTGGTACTGTGATTGATGTTTCAAAGCTTTGTGTATTCGGTGATGGCCGATCCGTACAGGAATTGTACAGCGATAAAAGAGAAGTACGTAAAACGCGGGAGCTGATTGCTTTGCCGACAACCTGTGGAACCGGAAGTGAGGTAACCAATGTTTCCGTTGTGGAATTTCCTTCCCTGCACAGTAAGCTTGGTCTGCAGATGGATGCACTGTTCCCGGATAAAGCGATTCTGATTGGAGAACTGCTGACCTCGCTGCCGTATAAGACATTTGCACTCACATCCATCGATGCATTGGCACATGCGATTGAGGCTTTGCTTTCACCCAAGGCAAACCCCTATACAGATATGTATGCTAGAAGTGCGATTTCAGGTATTGTGGAAAATCTGCAGGAGACACGAAAAACAAAGAAGCTCCCTCAGGATATGCAGAAAAGTCTGATTTGTGCCAATATGGCGGGAGTCGCTTTCAGTATAGCGGGATGTGCCACCATGCATGCACTGTCCTTTCCTTTGGGTGCGAACTGTCAGCTTGCCCATGGAGAAGCAGTCTATGCCGTATTTGCACAGACTCTGCAATACTATCAAAAAAAGAATATACCATTATACAAGCTTGAAAATGCTTTAAAGGATCTGCCAGCAGATATTTCTTCTGTTTCAGGACTACAAAAGTTGTTATCTGAAATCTATCCATGTCCGGATTTCAAAGCATTGGGGATCGATGAGGGGATTTGTGACACATGGGCAGTCAGCGTGTATGAAAAGCAACAGCGGCTGCTTGTCAATTCACCCTGCGTATTAAACAGCAATGATTTAGCAGCGATTTATAAAAGCTGCATCTAAGGAGGAACGTATGATAATTCAAATTCGAGTAGATGATCGTTTGATTCATGGGCAGATAGCAGTCGTATGGTCAAAGCATTTCGCTACCAATCATCTGGTAGTGGCAAATGATCAGGCGGCAAAAAACGAGGTACAGCAGATGACATTGAAAATGGCAACTCCAAATGGCGTGAAGGTTTTGATTCGCAGTGTTGATGATGCCATCAAGGTGTTTAATAATCCCAAATCTGAGACTGTTAAGATGTTTGTCTTAACCAATAGTATTCAGGATGCTTTGAAAATCGCTACCAATTGCAAGGTGGAATCGATAAATGTAGCGAATGTCGGGCGCTTTGAAGCAGCATCGGAAAAGAAGCAGCTGAATGCGGATGTCGGCTGTACACCAAAGGAATTGGAAGCATTGAAAGAAATCGCCAAGCTTGATATGGAAACCATTCACTGGGTTATACCGACAAATCCTAAAATCAGTGTGAAAAAGCTGCTGGAAAACAATTAAAGGAGGGAATTGAATATGTTAAACGTCGCTTTATTATCTGCATTGTCCTATTTCATCTGTTATGCCGGAAACTGGATGTTTGGTCAAAGCATGTCAGACAGACCAATCTTTATCGGGGCGGTTACAGGACTCTTGCTTGGGGATTTGCAACAGGGGCTGATTATCGGGGCAACACTGGAGGCTGTATTTATGGGGTCTGTCAATATCGGTGGACAGATATCAGCGGACCATTCTGCGGCAACCGTATTTGCGGTAGCCTTCGCAACTAATGCTACACTGGATCCGCAGGCAGCCTTGACGATTGCTGTACCTATCGGGATTCTGATGGGATTTGTAACCATGTTTGTAAATAATATTTTCCTGACCGTATTCACAACCTTAATGGATAAATGGGCACTCGAGGGAAATGAAAGAGGGCTTCTCATCTACTTGAACTTTGGCGTCTGGCTGGCTAAAAATCTGTTCTTTGCTGCTATCGTATTCTTCGGTGTATATGTGGGCTACAATGCAGTTGAAGCATTTGTGGATTCCATTCCGGATGTTGTCATGACCGGCCTTACCGTTTGCGGACAGCTGCTTCCGGCAGTTGGTCTGGCTTTGCTGATGAAAATGATTTGGACAAAGGAAATCGGTATTTATTATCTGCTCGGCTTCGTTATGTTTATCTATATGAAGCTGCCAATCATCGCGATTGCAGTCATCGGTATTGTCATCGTGGTAGCGACAGCCATGCGTGATTTTGAAATCAATAGAATGAAACAGCACCCAATCGCATGTGCTGACACAAATGATTCAAATGAGGAACTGGAGGATTTCTTACAATGAAACTGACAAATAATTTATCAAGAGAAGATAAGAAAATGATCAATTCCATTTGCTGGCGTTCACTGAATGCACATTGTTCAAGGGTAGGCGGGCAGGCCAGACAGATGGCAATCGGATTTTTGTGGCAGATTATGCCGGCACTGAACCGTTATTATAAAGATCAGCCGGAAAAGAAAAAAGAAGCACTTTACCGTCATGTTCAATTTTGTAACGTATCCAATGCTATCTATCCGTTCCTGGCTGGACTGGTTGCTTCCATGGAAAAAGAAAACAGTGAAGTAGATGACTTTGATACAAGCTCCATCGTCGCAATCAAAGCAGCGCTTATGGGGCCGCTGGCAGGAATCGGAGATTCCCTGCTGTTCAGTGTCGTACGTGTCATTGCGGCAGGTATTGGTATCAGCTTTGCATTGCAGGGTTCTATCCTTGGACCGATTCTCTTCTTTCTGATTTATAACGGCTGTACGATGGCATTGCGCTTCTCTTTGGGATATGTCGGCTTTATCAGCGGTTCCAGCTTTATCACAAATATGTATCAGAATGGTACCTTAAAGATATTGACAAAATGCGCCGGTATACTTGGTCTGATTATGGTTGGTGCAATGACAGCATCTACTGTAAAATTTACAACAGCGATTTCCATTCCGATTCCTGGCGGAGAAGCGGTCGCATTACAGTCCTCCTTGGATACCTTGTTTTTAGGACTTGTTCCGCTCCTGCTGACATTCGGCTGTAAAAAACTGCTTGATAAAAATGTAAACATCAACTGGATTATGGTCGGAATCTTTGTTCTTTCCCTGCTAATGGCAGCGGTGCATATCGTTTAGACTTCAAAATGAAATATTCATGACGATAAAAGGAGGAAACCTATATGCGAAAGAAATTGACGATTCTGCACACCACCCTTGCGACAACCACAACGATACCTGCAATGATACGGGAGCTTTATCCGGATGAATTTGATATTGTAAACGTGTTGGATGATTCTTTACTAAATGATATAAAGTGCAGCGGCAGGATGAGTGCATCCATAATCGAACGATTTATTCAATATGCATGTATTGCGAAAAACAATGGAAGTGACGCGCTTTTACTGGCTTGCTCTTCTCTTGGCAAAGCAGCGGATATCGCCAGAGAGCTCCTGGATATACCGCTATATAAAATCGACGAGCCAATGGCGGATCAAGCGGTGAACTCAGGAAATAACATCCTCGTTCTGGGAACGGTGAAAAGTACGCTGGAGCCGACCTCCGATTTAATTCGAAGCAAACGGAAGTCACAGGAGCAAAGCATCACCTGTATCCTGATTCCCGACGTGTTTGAATTATATGAAATTGACAGAGAACAGCATGACCAAAGGATCGCAGAAGTGATACAGGAGCATTTGAACACATATGATGTGATCGTACTGGCACAGGCAAGTATGGCGAATGCGATACAATATATCACGCAGGGCAGAGAGAAAATAGTAACGAGTCTGCCATTGGGTCTGCAGCAGCTGAAGGAGATTTAAGTAGGGAAAGGGAGGAGTCTGTATGGATTATATAAATAAAAATAGCATCACCGTGGATGCACTTTGCGGACGTGGACTAATACGCGCCGTTGGTAAAAACAGCTGCTTTGACAGCGATAAAATGACAGTGGGATATGCGTTATACAGAAAAGAATATGGCATCATGGAGCCGCATGCACATGCAGAGGAAACCGTGATCATCACAAAATCGGTAAACGGGTATGTATCCTGGGGGAATGATGCGCATCATTTGCAAAGAACCATTGCATTAGAGGAGGGGATGATTCTTCATATCCCGGAAAATGAATGGCATGCTTTCCACTATGATGAAGGTGGATGCGTAGAAATCGTCTTTATATATGGCCAGGGTGATAACTGCAGGCCGGAGGATAACGAAAGGTAAGGGTGCTTATTATGTTAGTTACAATGAAAGAAATACTCGATCATGCAAAGAAAGAAGGATATGGTGTTACCGCACCCAATGTACAAAGTGAGGATACGGTAAGGGCCGTGCTGGAGATAGCTGAGGAATACCATGCTCCCATGATTGTAGATGTCAATGCGTTTATTCATACGGATCTTCCGTGGTTTATACATATGATACGGGATCTTGCAGAAAAGGTGTCAGTACCTGTCGCAATCAATCTGGATCATGGAAAATCCTATGAGGATATTATGCTCGCTATCAATTCCGGGTTTACATCTATCATGGTTGATCGTTCCAGCTTATCCTATGAAGAAAATGTGGAACAGACAAAGGAAGTCGTAAAAATGTGCAGACCGCTGGGAATCAGTGTTGAGGCCGAGCTGGGACATGTCGGTATGGGAAACAATTATGCTGTAGACGGAGTAAATAATCTTACCGTTCCAAAAGAAGCGGCAGATTTTATCAAGGAAACCGGTGTGGATTGTCTGGCAGTTGCCATAGGAACCGCACATGGACGCTACACGGGAACACCACATATTGACTTCGAGCGATTAAAGCAGCTCGTTGAAGCATGTGGAGAAACACCGCTTGTCCTGCATGGCGGAAGTGGAACGGGGGATGAAAATCTCAGAAAAGCAGTTCGATCAGGAATTCAGAAGGTTAATCTGGCTACTGAGCTGATCGTTGCAGGAAAAGAGGAGCTGGAAGACTTCATCAAGGATCCGAATTTTGATAAATGGAAGCTGATACCTGCCTTCAAAAAGGGGTATAAGGATCGTCTGGCTCATTACGTTGAATTGTTTGATCAGGCTGGAAAGGCCTGGGGGTAAAGGAAGCGTACAGCAGTTCCCGCAGTATGGAAGTTGTTCCTGAACCGGGAACTGTTTCCTGTAAACGGGAACTTATCCTCTTACCGAAAAAGGAGCTATATATGGAAATGAAAAATATAAAAATCGGTGTTATCGCAGACGATTTTACAGGTGCAGGGGATGCGGCCAGCTTTTTAGAAAAAAGCGGTGCTGAAACCATAATGTACAACGCAGTTCCAAACGAGCTGCAGGTGTGTGATGCGGCTGTTATCGCTTTGAAAACAAGGAGCGTTTCTCCCCATGAGGCTGTTGCGGAAGCAAAAAAAGCTGTTGATTTCCTCAAGGAAAACGGATGTGAACGAATATATTTTAAATACTGCTCAACCTTTGACTCCACTCCTCAGGGGAATATCGGAGTCGTTGCTGATTTCTTGTTGGAATATCTGGCACAGCCCTTTACAATTCTATGCCCCTCCTTACCAGTGAATCATCGCATAGTAAAGGATGGAAATTTGTACGTCAATGGTGAGAAATTAAGTGATAGTCCGTTGAAAAATCATCCCTTGAATCCAATGTGGGATTCCTATATCCCCAATCTGATGAAGCCACAAAGCAAATACCCCTGCTTTATTATGCGGCAGGAGGAGCTTTGTGAGGGAGAATGGAAACAAACGATCCATGCGTTGAAATGCGAATATGAGAAGTTTTATATCGTACCGGATTACGAAACAGAGCAGGATGGAAAACGGATAGCGGAAGCGTTTAAGGATCTGCCTATTCTTACCGGCGGCTCCGGACTGCTTGCCCATGTCTTACAGAACGATGCTTTTTTGCATTCGGAAAAAAATCAGATACGGAAGCATGGGCGGACGATTTTGCTATGTGGAAGCTGCTCGGCTGCGACTAGATGTCAAATTGAGTATTTCCGAAAGCATCAAGGCTGCTGTTATCCTGTAAATGCAAACCGTGTGATGAATAAAGAGCTTACCGCACAGGATATTCTGACATATGCAAACAAACAGACACAGCCGGTGCTGATTTACAGTGATGCGGTGGAACGGGATATGCGAAAGCTAAAAAAGGATGAAGCCTTCTATCAAGCATCGAAATGTATAGAACAGATCATGGGGGAGATTAGCAGCGCTGCTTTGGCGTGTGGATATGAACGTATCGTAGTTGCGGGCGGAGAAACCTCCGGAGCTGTCATGCAGCAGCTGGGCTTTGATGGATTTTATATCGGAAAAAGTGTTGATCCCGGTGTTCCTGAACTGATTCCATTGAAGAATGAGCGTCTTACTCTTATTCTGAAATCCGGTAATTTCGGTGCAGAGGATTTCTTCATCAAGGCAATAGGAGGGAACACACATGAGTGAATTACAGGAAAAGCTGGATGCCGCTATCTGGAGTGCGCATACCTTGTTTCAGAAAGGACTTGTTGGCGGCTCGACAGGAAATATCAGCTTTCTCCATGAACATCGTATGTATATTTCAAGGAGCGGAAGCTGTTTTGGAAGATTGCGGCAGGAAGACTTCGCACAGGTGGATATGCAGGGGACTATTCTGTATGGAAAGCCAAGCAAGGAATATCCCATGCATTTGGCATTGTATCAAGAAAGCGAGGCGTATAAGGCGGTGATTCACACACACAGCTTTTATGCTACCGTACTGTCCTGTTATGCAGATGCGGAGTCTCATGTCAGGAACCTGTTTGCATATACTCCTTATCTGTTTATGCAAACAAAAGGAAATATCCCATGTGTTGCGTATGCGCCGCCGGGAAGTGATGCACTGTTTTGTCATTTCAAGGATAAAACGAAGACAAAACCGAAGATATTGCTGTTGAAACATCACGGAATCGTGGCAGGAGCAGAAGATGTGTATCATGCGTTTGATCTTATTGAAGAAATGGAAAGCAGTGCCCATGTATATGCGATGCTGAAAAGCTGTCCGGATGAGGATATCGATTTCATACCTCATTAGATTACGGGCATATATGGCTAACGCTTGGAAATTAGAGCAATTCATAGAAATGCTGCTTGGTGTTACAGGGGTAGCTCTGGGACTTTCATTCATGATGAAATCCGGTCTTGGACAAACTGCATTGACAGCCTTTCTGCAATGTATTTCACTTATCAGTGGTATGAAAAGCGGCACACTTCTTATGTGCTTTTATCTGCTATGTGTTTTATTGCAGCTGCTGATACAGCGGAAGGACTTTGATAAGCTTCAGGTTTTACAGCTACCGGTGTGCTGGATTCAGGGAATTATCATCAATCTCACCTGCTATGATATAGCGTTTCTTGCGGATATTCGCCCTGTATCGTATCCTATGCAATGGGTGTTTCTGGCAGTGGGGATTATCCTTGTGTCCTTTGGTGTTGCGCTTACCATGGCTGCTGATCTTGTGAAACAGCCGTTTGAACAGTTGATTGTCGTGATTTCAAAAAAATATAAAAAGCCCTTCAATTTTCTGCGCTGCGGTGCAGATGCTGTCTTCATCACCTGCAGTCTGCTGCTTGTTGCTGTGTTTTCCCTGGATTTTACAATGCTGCGCGAGGGTACCTGGATCAGTATGCTTGTTTTGGGGAATACCATGGCTGTCTCCTTTTCTCTCATGCAGAAATGCTCTATCTGTTACCGACGAAAGAATGAAAAAAAAGAGGTGAGCTTATAGAGCAGCAGTATGAGGAAAGCCACAGCTATCCTGAATACAGAATTGTAGCTTAAAAACGGAACAATTAGGGAAAATTAGAAAAGGAAAAGGAGTATACAAGGGACATCCCCTGTGAATACTCCTTTTTACGCGTAATTTGCTTGCAGATATAGACAGCTATTTTTCTACCTGCGCACAATTCAAATCCTCCAGCAGATAAAACAGCCGTACCTTGTCTTTTTCCGATAACTCAATTTTCGGGTTATACAGATAATGCTGCAAAACATCCGCATCCTTCAGCAGCTCTGAAATCGGTCCGTCATGTCGGTTCATTTTATCGGAATGCACCGATATAACATGGGTCAGTATCCGGATTTCCTCTTCACTGAATACCTCCATCTTCTCCAGCAGCAGCTTCGCATATTCCGCACTGCGCTGTGCATGACCCAGATGCGGACAATTCTGGGCGTAAAGTGCTATATCATGCAGCATGGCGGCAATACAGCACAGCTCCACATCCAGCTTTCGCAAAGTGGCCAGCATAGCTGCAGCCTGTGCAACGCCGTACGTGTGGATATATGCAAATTTGCGTTCCTCTTCCTTGACAAGCTTTTGAATGACGGCATCCGTTTGTTCACGGATAAGTTCTAAGCGATCCATGACATCACATCCTTTCTTCTATTGTATCATTTCCGTACAGGATATGCACAGTCAAAAAAAAGGATCATGCACGAGGTCATGATCCAAGAACGGTTTTGCTTACGCTACAGTTACGTTAGCAGCCTGCTGTCCACGATCGCTTTCAACAACGTCGAAGTTTACAGCCTGTCCTTCTTCCAGTGTACGGAATCCGTCGCTCTGGATGCTTGAGTAATGAACGAAGATGTCCTTACCTTCATCAGAAGTGATGAATCCATAACCTTTTTCTGCATTAAACCATTTTACTTTACCTGTACTCATTTTAGTACCTCCTATACGTGTGTCAATAAGAAGCCCTCCAATGTATAAAAAAATCACAAAACTGGATATTCGTACATTGAAACACATAAATACAATTCCAGACTTGTGAAATCATAATTATTGCTTTTTATTACTCTTAAACAATATCACTTTCAAAACCGAAAGTCAATCATTATTTCGTGAATTGGAAGGATTTGTTTTTCTCTTTTTTCATGATTCGTGTTTTTTTGTGTAAGCTGTTTCAGATTTTAATCTTTTGGGGTATAATATAGGCATACAAGAAAAGAAACGGAGGAATGTTTATGATCATACAGGATGAAATGCTGCGAGCTGCAATCGCCAGAACCCTGCAGATCGAGGAAGCGGATATCACAGAAAAAAAGCTGGAAGAGCTGACGACACTCTCTGCCAGAAGCAGTGGAATTATCTCTCTGGAAGGACTGCAATATGCGGTTAATCTGAAGTATCTGGACCTTTGCGGAAATGCCATTGAGGATCTAACACCGATCCGTGATTTGCGGGAGATTGAAGTTTTGAATCTGTCCAAGAATATGCTGCGTGACATTCAGGCGCTGAGGGAATTCCGGCAGCTGCTGCGGCTGGATATTTCACGCAATAACCTGTATACGATGGATATCAGTGCACTGGCAGGAATGATCAATTTGGAAGAATTGAATCTGGAACGCAGCAAGGTGGACAATCTGGTATATCTGGAAAATGTCAAGAAGCTGAAGAAGCTGTATGTCGGAATTGAAAACGGACCGTTCCCGCTCAGCATTCTCGGTATGCTGGATGAGCTGAAGGAGCTTCATATGAACAAGATGTGGCTGTATGACATTGCCGATCTGACCTATTTGAAGCACATTGAGGTTTTGGATGTATCGACCAATCTGTTCTGTGATTTATCTCCGTTGCAGTATATGAAGGATTCTCTGCGCAATCTGAATATTTCAAATTGTGAATATCTGCGTGATTTAAGTATATTGGAGGAATTTCCGAATCTGGAGGTCCTTGATATCTCCTTTGACCATATTAAGGATTTCTCATTCCTGAAGAAGCTGAAGAATTTAAAGGATCTTCGTGCTACGCAGAGCGGACTTTGTGATTTACGTAATCTGAAGGGTCTGATCAGGATGGAGAAGCTGGATATCAGTGAAAACCGTGTGGAGCATACGGAAATTTTAAAAGAAATGAAGCTGCTTCGCTATTTTAAAGCCAGCTGCTGTTTCCTGAAGGACATCGACTTTTTGAAGAATGCAAAGGATCTGGTAGAGCTGAATGTCTTCAACAATCATATCAAGCATATCGAGGTTTTAAAGGGCTGTGAGCATATGACAACCCTGGATGTCGGAAACAACGATATTCGCAGTATTGATTCTCTTGAGGATATGATCAATTTGGAATGTCTGGGGCTTTCCCACAACAATATTTCTGATCTGACGCCATTAAAGGATTTAACCAATCTGAGTACGATTGATTTATACAACAATGTCATTACAGATCTTTCACCGCTGAAGAAGCTGATCAATTTAAGCTCCCTGCGGCTGGATCACAATGGCGTAATGGATTTATCCCCGTTGGAGGAATGTATATATCTGAGCTCCCTGACATTGAAGGCGAATTATGTAACAGATGTGACACCGCTGACCAGACTGAAGAATCTGTATGAGCTTCGTCTGGATGAAAACCCAATCGAGGATATCACAGTTCTTGAGGATATGGAATACTACGAGAAATTCTCATATTGAGACAGTCTGAAAAAATGTAAATTTCTTTGCTTTTGATTATGAATGAAGGCCTGTGTGTATACTGCTGTGTACCACAGGCTTTTCTGTGCTCATAAGCAGATAAAAGCTGCTGCGTCTTGTGAAACGGAGTTGAGGGGAAACACTGTACATCTTTTCCTTAGCATAGCAAGGCAAAAAGAGAATCTGGAAAGAGAATATGGTTCTACTAAGGCCTTGCGTAGAGAGGGAAGGAGGCGTAAGCTAAAAGAGATCTGCACAATCGAAAAAAGGATATCTTCATAAGGCTTTTATCGCTTGAAAACGTGCGAGATTCGTTGATATGCTAACGAAATACCAGCCCTATGAGCACTGTATTTGTGCAGCCGAAGCTTTCTGCATTATCCCCCTTGACCTTCCCCTGAGGGAAAACTGTAAGATATAGGCAGAAACTGCGGAGGTAATTGCATGGAACAGATGAAAATAACAGAAATGGAAGCATTGATCAACAGGAATTACAAGAATATTTGTGGGATGAATGTATTAAAAAACGGTGTGTCGGTGTATGAAGCATACTTTCAGGGATGTACTTCCGATAGCAGAATGCATGTGTATTCCGTGACCAAAAGTATTGTATCCATATTGCTGGGAATCGCAATGGATGAAGGGTACATTGCGGATGTGTCGCAAAGGGTTCTGGATTTTTTTCCGGAGTATGCAGCCCGGGAGAAAGAGTATGCAAAGGGTGAAGTAACACTGGAGGATGTCATCACCATGACAGCGGCATATAAATATAGAATTCCACCCTATATAAAATATTTTACAAGTGATGACTGGCTGCGGTTTTCACTGGAGCAGCTGAAGGGAAGGGGCGGGAAATTCCGTTATACACCGCTGATTGGACCGGATATTCTGACTGGTATTTTACAAAAGACAACCGGACAATCTGTGCTTGCTTTTGCACGTGAGAAATTATTTGCCCCGCTGCGAATTTCTGTGGAAAAGGAACTGATATTTAAAGATAAGGAAGAACAGATGGCATTCAATCAGTCAGCCTCCATCAGCGGTTGGGCAGCAGACGCAAAGGGACTGCAATCCGCAGGCTGGGGACTGGCGTTATCGGCAAAGGAAATGGCAGATATCGGGCAGCTGTATTTGAATGGCGGTGTATGGGAAGGAAAACAGCTGGTATCAAAGCACTGGATTGAGGAAAGCACAAAGGAGCACAGCCGCTGGAAAAAGCGCAATCTGCCATACGGCTATTTATGGTGGATCGATGAGCAGAAAGACGGATTTGCGGCAATGGGGGATGGAGGAAACATTATTTATGTGAATACCGGAGAACAGCTGGTTGTATCCCTCATGTGCAGGTTTGATCCTAAAGCAAAAGACAGCATGGATTTGATTAAACAGCAGATCGAACCGATATTTAGAAAGTAAAGCAAAGCAGAGGCAAGCAGAAATATAACAGCGTTACAGTAAAAGAAAAGAATGCAAAATCCTTACGGATGCTTACCATCCAAAGATTCTGCATTCTTTTTCAGCTACATGAATAATATTTGTTAAGCTATCGGTACAGCAGCAGGAGAACATCATGGCTTCCCTGCAATGAGATGCCCTGCTATAAAGGGATTATCGTTTTACCTTCATCAGTTCACTGAATTCATCCAGAGTTTTTTCGAAAAAGGTGAAGGCATCGTCGTAGACACTGTCCACTCTCGGATCAACACCGGCATGGATCAGCTCATCCAGCGGTGACTCGCTGCCACCCTTGGTGAGAAACTTTAAATACTCCTTTGTATCTCCGGCAAGTATCTTCTTCGCAAAGCTCAATGCCACCGACATTCCCAGGGTATATTTATATACATAGAAATTGAAATAAAAGTGCGGTATGTAGTAACAATGATAGCGCTGCAGATCATCCACCTCAACAGCATCCCCGTAATACCGCCTGGACAGCTCCATGTACAGGGAGGTCAGCTTCTGTGAGGAAACTGCTTCTTTGTTTTCCAGCATGGCATACAGCTGCTTTTCGAATTCTGCATACATCGGCTGCCGATAAAGCGTGCCGACAAGCTGATTCAGCAGATTGGAAAGAAGATATGCTTTCTCTTCCTCACTATCGCTGTGATCCAGCAGATAACGGTTCAACAGAATTTCATTCACAGTGGATGCCACTTCGGCTACAAAAATCGTATACTGAGAAAGCATTGGCCGGTTATGGTGACGGGAATACCAGGAATGCATGGAATGTCCCAGCTCATGCGCCAGCGTGCTCAGAGACGGATAATCGTTTGTGAAATTGGTCAGTACATACGGGCGGGAATCATAGGTCCCCCCGGAATATGCTCCACCCTGTTTACCTGCACATGGCAGAAAGTCGATCCAGCGCTCCTCTCTTGCCTGATCCAGCAGCTGCACATAGTCTTCGCCAAGCGGTGCAAGGGCATGCTTGAGAATATCGAAGCTCTCATCGATAGAATAGGTGATATCCACCGCATCCACCAGTGGTATCTGAATATCGTACACATGCTGAACAGCAAGTCCGCTGACCTGCTTGCGAACCGCAAAGTAACGGTGAATGCCATCGATGTATTTTTCATTTGCCATGAAAAGCACCTTGTCAAACAGCGATCGGTCAACGCCGTCTTCAAACAGGGAGGCTTCCAGAGCATTGGAGAAATTGCGTAATCCGGCTTCGAATATCTGGCCCTTGGCATGCCCGCTCAACAGATTCATAAACACATTCTGATAGGTTTTATAGGCGGTGAAAAAATGTTCAAAGGCTTCCTTTCGTACTCTGGGGTCACGGTTTTTCAGGAACTGCTGATAGGTTCCTTCATTCAGGAATTCCTCTTTTCCATTCACCAGAACAGGCTCGAACTGCAAACGGAAGCTTTCAAAGGTTTCCTGCGGATTGCGGATCAGCTCTCCCGCCTGTGCAAGCAAAGCCTCCTGCTCTTCATTCAGCCGGTGTGGGATAGTACGGAATACCTCTTCCATCGGGTAGCGGAAATCCTGACAGTCATCCTCCAGCAGCCACTGTTCAATTTGTTCCCTGTTTTGAATCAGAAGTAAAGGCAGATTGGATAATGCCTGATTCACCTGCTGATACAGGGTATAGCTGCGTGCCAGATTTTCCTGATTCTGCATATTTTCAGGGTCTACATCACTGCTCATCTTCGCATAGCTGATAAGATTATCCAGATAGCGTTCCAGTGTTTCCTGATGCTCCATAAAGCTGATGAAGCTGGCTCTGTCATCCGCAAGAGAAGAAAGGGAAGCCTGCAACAATCCGATTTCCTTTTGTGCCTGTGCAAACTGCACTTCAAAGGCCTCCTGATGTTCAAAGAGAAAGCGCAGATCCCAGGTCAGCTGTGAATCTATTTCGTTACGTTTCATGTATGATCACCTCATATAGTATTGTATGTCAAATAAAAAGAAATCACAAGGAAGCATGTGATTTCTTCTGTTTTCTTTCCTACTGCATATCATCTTCATCTTTTTTGTACTGTGATTTTTCCGCTCTTGCTTTCTTCCACGGCTTTTTTAGACGCAGATTCGGATGCCGTCTGCGGTATACAAGGAGTGTGAGAAACAGACATACAAGCAGTGCCAGCAGCAGACATGGCAACAGGACATAGCGAAGGATATAGTTCTTTCCGTTCAAGGCGATCGTATTCACCTCTGCAATATCGTCTGCTTCCTGTATGCTGCGCTGGTTTGTGGATACCAGAACATAGCTGCCAAGCTTTTCCGTTGTAAAGCGGATGCGGCTTTTACTTTGCTCGGTAGGAATCTGATAGACATCCTGCCCATCCACATAATATATATGGTAGCGTTTATTTTTGCTGTCCTTCGGCTTCCTGATTGAGAATACAGCCTCCTGCTTCAGCTTCAGGGAGGAGAAATCATCCGTTCCTTCGATAGAGAAGGTTTCTTCAACAGTGGTTCCGTTTGCCTTGGCTACTTTCTCTGCAAGTACTTTCTGTTCTTCCTCTATGGAATCCTTTACCTTAATGACGATTGTTTTAGGCAAAAGGGTATTGAGGAAGCCGGTTTCCTGTGTCCTTGCCATCGACAGACCGGATACCTGCAGATCATGGCTGTCATCCCTGATGATGACACTGTAGCGGGGCTTCAGATTTTCCTGCAGTATCCGGTCGATAAGACGGATCTGTTCATTTGCGAGCGGTGTAAGAGGGAATGCGGTAACATCCTTGCGGAACTGCTCCAGCTCCTGTAAAGCCTCATCATTCAAATCGGTTTTCCCGTCGTACAGCTTAATGATTGCCGCAGCTCGCTGCTGCATGTTTTCCTGCTTTTTCGTCAGCTCGTCGGATACCCTGATTTCATAATTCAGTGTACAGCCGGCATAGGTCACCTTCAGTGTTTTGGTTCCCGTCTTTTTGCTGGAGAAGCCCTCCACCATATCGGTGGTCATGGAAACCTCCTTACTGGTACCATCCGCAAAATCCACACGGATTCTGCCATCACTGACATCAAGGGATTCCTTCAAATCATAGGTGGTTAGCGGCATCTGTGTCAATACGATCTGCTTGACATCCCTGTATTTCGCCTTATAGGTCAGCGGCTCTTTTGCGGGCTCCGGCGTTATGTCCCAGGAATCAAAAAGGGCATGATCCTTGACCGGCGCCTGCATCACCGGTGTCTTTCCGGTTTCCACCTGCAGGGTGATGGATTTATCTTTGGGATAAAATGTACCGCCATTGGCATCAAAGGTGATATCCACATAGGCTTTCTCCTGGATTTGCTTGCTATTGAGTACTGTGGATACATCCTCTGCCTTTACAAAGCCAAAGCTGTTTTTGAAGTTATAGCCGCCTTCCTGCTGCTTCTGCTGCTTGTCAAGCGAGGGATCGCTTTGTACCCGATACCAGACGCCATCCTTGTTCTCCAGCTTTTCCAGCAGAATCAGGGCTGCATCATAGCCTTTTTTGATGCTGTATACGGCATCACTTTTTTTATCAGCGTTTTTATATATGGAAACACCGGTATTTTTCACGATTCCAAGCGCATAGCGGTTGTGATCCCTGTCCCCCATGGCGTGATCCATTTCATAAAAGTACTGGGCTGCTTTTTCTCCCCAGTAGGGATCGGATGCGTAAGATACATTCATACCGCCTGCCTTGTTTCCGAAGAAGCCGCCGTGAAACTGAAACTGGCTGGGATTCATATACGCATTGGACAGGTAATGCATGGCATGGGAATATACGCTGCCTGAGGTGCTGGTATAGCGGGAGGCATTTTCCTCAACGGCGGAATCATACGCTGCATGTCCGAACAGATTGTTGCGGGTGTAGGCGAGATAGCTTCTTCCCAGAGCACTTTCATTCTCCGCCAGTGAAAGCATCATCAGCGCATTTGCCCCGAATTGATTCTGATACTGGAAAAACGCAGCTTCCGCCTGTAAAAGCAAAGATTGTGTCAAAACATCATGGATATAGTTGTCCTTATCGTAAAAGGCGGTAATCGTATGCTGCAGAGCCAGTGTGTTTTTCAGATAGCCGTCCACATCCTTTTGTGTATAGGCGCTGGTAGAGCGGTGATTCAGATACTGATAATAATTATAGTAGGGAGCATTGGCATTTACCGCATGCGCAAAGCTGCTGTTTCGATAATCTTCAATCATCACAGCGTAATCATCATAGAAATAATGGGTATCATAGCTATAGTAGGTAACGCCCTCCTTCAGCTGCTGCGGAGCGTTTCCCAGCTGCAGGACATTGTCATAGGCAGCGGTTGCGAGTGAGGATTTCAGCTGATGCTGCAAAGTGTTGTTTTTTACCGTAAATGAGGAAACATTGGGAACCTGCTCAATCGGATAGATGGTGACATCGGCCGCATCTGCCCATCCGGTAACACCGGACAAACGAAACTTTACCTTTTGTGTTCCGGGATTGTATTCCAGAAATGCCGCGTCAATACCATAACAGCCGTTGGTATAGCCTTCTTCACCATTTTCATCATTGGTATAGGTGATGTTCAGCGTGCAGTCTTTGGCTGTCGCAAATTCCACAACCCCCTGCTCCAGACTCAGAAAACTACTGCCATAGGTGATTGCAAGATTGTCATAGCTGCGTTTACGAAGTGTATAGAGAACCTTTGCCCTGGCATAGGTGTCACTGTCCTCAAGAATTGTATAGGTACCATCCTTTTCCACACTGACAATGTGATATGTTCCATCATCCTGCAGCGTCTTTTCACTGGCTGATACCGGAGTAAGGGATGCCGTGATCAAAAGGCTCAGCATAAGGATGTACAGTTTTTTCTTAATCATGTCGATAACCTCCACACATGTCTTTATTATATCGTACAATCGTGTGCAGGACATGTGAAAGTATAGAAATATATTGAAATTGTAAGATTTCATTATGCATATTTTATGAAAGGATAGCATAGATAGGATCCTTGTTAAATGCCTGCGCAAAGAGGATGCGTGATTGGAAAAGGAATACAGGAACGCATAATCGGTACACTAAGGAAGCGGCATGCGGGCATAAAGCAGGTGATTTTCCGCAATCCTCTTCAACAGAAAAATTCATAAAGGCATAGGAGTTGACAGCAGAAAAGGCAGCTACTATAATAGATTGTACCAGGGCACCCCCTGGGGGAGGTAAAGCGATGAACGATGAACGAAAAAAAGCACTTCAGAATATAAAGACTGCACGCGGTCAGCTGGATGGTATCATTCGCATGATTGAAGAAGGACGCTATTGTATTGATATATCAAATCAGATTTCAGCATCGACGGCTCTGCTGAAAAAAGCAAATCAGCATATTCTGAGCGGACATTTGCACAGCTGTGTACTGACTGCTATTGAAGAAAGGGATGCCGAGGAAAAGGTCAGTGAAATCGAAGCTGTAATTTCGGCACTGCTGAAATAGAAGGAAGGAAAATCTTATGAACAAGACATATAAAATAGAAGGGATGCACTGCTCAGCTTGTGCAGCCTCGGTAGAAAAAATATTGAAGCGTCAGCCAGCGGTAGAGGATGCTTCTGTAAATCTGGTTATGGAAGAAGCGGTGGTCAGCTTCACGGACGGCTTTGACGAAAAAAAGGCCATGCAGGCTGTGGAAAAGGGCGGCTTTCATATGAAGGAGCGCGATGCTGCCAAGCAGCAGACCTATCGTGTTGAGGGCATGCATTGTGCCGCCTGCAGTGCAGCTGTAGAGCGGGTATTGAGCCGCTTTGAGGAAATTGAGCAGGCGAGTGTGAATCTGGTAATGAATACCGTGCGCATCACATTTACGAAAAAGAATTTCGAGGCGTGGGCAGCGGCAGTGAAAAAGGCCGGCTTCACGCTGCTGGAGGAAGCGAAGAAGACATATCGCATCGATGTGGATGGAATGACCTGTTCGTCCTGCAGCGCAGCGCTGGAGCATGCGCTGAAAAAAGCGGAGGGAATATCCGCTGTCAGCATCAACCTTGTCACAAATACGGCAACAGTGGAAGCAGACCCGCATAAAATCAAGCTGTCGGAGATTCTGGCAATTATTCAGAATACCGGGTATCACGGTGCGCTTCATGTGGAGCGAAAGGAAGAAGCTGTGAAAAAGGATTATGAGGCAGTTAAAATTTATACCACACTGGTTCTGGCCTTTGTTTTACTGTATATCGGTATGTCCCATATGCTGGGCAATATCCGACTGCCGCTGCCGGATATCATTCATTATGATACACATCCATTCAATTTCGCCTTTATTCAGTTTCTCCTTGCGACAGTGATTCTCATTCTGGGTCGCCACTTCTTTACCAGAGGGTTTACGGCATTATTCCACAAGGCACCCAATATGGATACGCTGGTGGCAGTCGGTACGGGCAGTGCCTATCTGTATTCACTGTATTCTCTGATTTCCATACTGCAGGGCAATCTGCATGCCGTTCACAGCCTGTATTTTGAATCTGCCGGTGTCGTTGTGGCACTGGTACAGTTTGGAAAGCATCTGGAAAGCATTTCGAAGAAGAAATCGACCGGTGCAATTTCTGCATTACTGCAGCTTCGCCCAAGCAATGCAACATTGCTGAGAGACGGTAAAGAGGTGGAAATTCAGGCAGAGGAAATCACAATCGGTGATCTGCTTGTAGTAAAGCCGGGAGAGCATATTCCGGTAGACGGTATCTTAAAGGAAGGACATGCGAGTGTGGATGAAAGCATGCTGACGGGGGAAAGTATGCCAGTTTCCAAGTCGCAGGGGGATGCATTGATCCAGGGGACGATTGCACTCGATGCCAGAATTGTGATGGAATGCAATGCGGTAGAGGAGGATACCACACTTGCGAAAATTATCCGTATGGTCGAGGAGGCACAGGGCAAAAAGGCTCCGATTGCACGTATTGCGGATAAGATTTCCCTGTATTTCGTGCCAACGGTTATGGCGATTGCCTTTGTGGCAGCACTGCTCTGGTATCTTTCCACACAGGATTTTGCCTTTGCGCTGACGATTTTTGTCAGTGTGCTGGTTATCGCCTGCCCGTGTGCGCTTGGTTTGGCAACACCGACGGCAATCATGGTGGGAACCGGCAAGGCGGCACAGTTCGGTATCTTTATGAAGAGCGGAGAGGCGCTGGAAACAGCGAGCAGTATTGATACAATTGTGTTTGATAAAACCGGAACACTGACAATCGGTAAGCCGGTGGTTACGGATATCGCGGCCGATGATAGACAAAAGCTTCTTGCGATTGCCGCATCTCTGGAGGCAGGAAGCCGTCATCCATTGGCAACGGCTATTCTGGAAAAAGCGAAGGAAGAAAATATCAGCGGCTCTGTATTAACGCATATTGAAACACATAACGGGCGCGGTCTCAGCGGTATTAAAGATGATACGACATGGTATGCGGGAAGCCGCACCTTTCTGGAGCTGGCAGGGGCTTCCTGTGATGCATATGCCGCACAGGAGCTGGCCTGGCTGCAGCAGGGAAAAACAGTTGTATGGATCGGCACATCTTCTCATATATATGGAATTATTGCCATTGCAGATCAGCTGAAGCCGCAGACGAAAGATGTCATACGCCGTCTTCGTGAACAGCAAATCGATGTGGTCATGCTGACTGGCGATAATGAAATCACAGCGGCAGCGATTGCGGAAACCGCAGGAATCGACCATGTGATTGCACAGGTGCTTCCGGATCAAAAGGGGGAGGAGGTCAAAAAGCTGCAGGCACAGGGGAAAGTCGTTGCCATGGTCGGGGACGGTATCAACGATGCAGTTGCTCTGACACAAAGTGAGGTCGGCATCGCCATCGGAAGCGGCAGTGATGTTGCAGTGGAGAGTGCGGACATCGTGTTGGTTAAGGATAATATTCAGGATGTGGAGACGGCAATCCGTTTATCTAAGGCTGTCATACGCAATATCAAGCAGAATCTGTTCTGGGCATTCTTCTACAATACGCTGGGTATTCCGATTGCGGCCGGTGTGCTGCATCTGTTTGGCGGACCGCTGCTGTCTCCGGTATTCGCAGGTGCTGCGATGGCGTTCAGCTCAGTGAGCGTTGTCAGCAATGCACTTCGCCTTCGTAACTTTACATGAGCTTATACAAAATGCTTTTATCATATGAATGACTATATGCTCTGCCATGAATGCAGTATTTGCTGTTAAGGCTTTCAGCCGCAATCAAAAAAGACATCGCTGTATAGGAATTTTGTTGTTTTTGCAGAAAATGAAAATTTTAAGTGAAAAAGGCGACAAGATATAGTACAATAATCTTAATGAAAACTGAGGTGTACTATGGACTATAAAATTATTATATTGGCCGTCGTTATTACAATCGTACTGATTGTCGGCACACAGGTATGGAAGCAGAGTATTTTGAAGAAGCTGTTAAAGCATATGCAGCAGGGTGATTTCGATGCGTATTTCAAGCTTCTGGATTCTCTTCCCTGCAAGTATTTCTATCCTCCGTTCAACCGTGAATATATGCGTTTAAACGGCTATATCATGAAAGCGGATAAGAAAAAAATTGAAGAGTGCTTTGATTTGATTCTGAGCATGCGGATGAATAAAAAGCAGGAGCTGGATGTTGTCATAAAAGCATTTTATTACTATCTGGACGAGGATAGCAAAAAGAAATGTAAAACATTGCTGGAGCGTATGAAAAAGATTGCGGATGAAAGCATTACTCAGGAGTGTCAGGTCATCTACGATATTCTGCTGGAAGAAAAGACCAGCTATATTGATGATATGGAGGAACAGCTGAAGAATGAAGAGCTGCAGGAAGCGCAGAAGGGTATGTTCCACTATATGCTGGCGCTGCAGTACAGCTATCTGAAGGATGAAAAGAAAAAGAAGGAACATCTGCAGGCGGCGTCAAAGGATCTTAAAGGAACTCCGTATGAGATGAAAATCAACCAGTTGATGAAAAAATAGGATAAGTAGCAGTTGTGTATCTCTTCTTACTTTAAGTAAAAGTGATAGATAGAGAGATTTCTTGAATGCCGAATACCGTCATTTCTGAAATCTCTTTTTCATATTGCGTATGGAACGTTATATCACCGCTGAAGGGCATGCGAACGGCTATTTGTTGAGTAAAATGAATTACAATTACAAAATACATCTTAAGAGAGGATATAAGCTATACGATTCCTTTTGAAGTAAAAAAAGAGAAACATGTTGAAATCTATAACATTAGAGGAACTACCGAGAATTACCCGGTAGTTCGAAAAGTAGGATAAAGAAATATTCAAAGAGCCTTGACACACTATAACCTCGACATGATTTTATCCGCAGGCTGATCTGTAATATAAGTATAATTGGAAAAAATGTGAGCTTCACAGATTAAGGTTTTGTACACTTCACTTCATATCACGCTGTAAAAATAATCAAGTTGATACATGATAGGAAAGGGATAAATTTTGTTCTCTGCTTATCGAGGAGGTTCTTTCTGAATATGAAAGCGACTACCCGCCTTGTGTCCAAAATATAAAAAGAAAAATAATACTATGCTGTTTCAAGAAAATTATAAGGCAGTACACGAAATTAGATTGCTGTCTGCTGTCGCTGTTCCAGATGAAAATAATATAATAGAAAGGTAGATGCTGACAAGATAGCATCAGGTGAAAAAAATGGTAGAGAACTTTAAGAATCGTGATTTAAGTGTAATCGTATTTCATGATGGAGAGATACAGATTGATGTATCTGTAAGCCCTGAAGAAAATACAGTGTGGTTAAGTGCGAATCAAATTGCGGAGCTTTTCGGACGTGATGAAAAAACGGTAAGAAAACATATCAATAATGTATTTAGAGAAAAGGAAGTTGATAAAGATAACAACACGCAAAAAATACGTGTTGTCGGTGTTAAGCAGCCTGTACCTTTTTATACGTTGGATGTATAATATCTGTTGGGTATCGAGTAAAATCACATCGGGGCGTGAACTTCCGTAAATGGGCAAATGGAATCCTAAAAGATTACATGGTTCAAGGCTATGCAGTTAATGAGAAAAGGCTGCAATATTTAAATAAAACAATACGACTACAATCCGGCATTATTGCCGGAATCGCCGGTATTGATGCAGACTCGGTTCTTCAGGTGGTTGAAGAATACACTGCAGCCTTGGAATTGCTTGACAGTTATGATCACCAGAGCTTGAAAAAACCGGATGGAACCAAATGTGTTTATCAGTTGACTTATGAAGAAAGCAGAGAATTCATTGACAAAATGAGCTTTGATTCGGATGTGTTCGGAGTGGAAAAAGAGCCTGGAAAAGTTGCCGGTATATTGGCGGTTGTATATCAGGATGTATTCAGCCATGAGGTTTATCCAACACTGGAAGAAAAGGCGGCAAACCTTTTATACTTTCTTATTAAGGACCATCCGTTCGCTGATGGATGTAAACGAATAGCAGCAGCATTGTTTCTGGAATTTTTAAATAAGAATAATGCCTTGCTTCATAATGGTGAAAAAATTATCAGTGATAGTGCACTGGTTGCCATCACACTGATGGTTGCTGAATCTAAGCCGGAAGAAAAGGAAATCATGATAGCACTGGTGATGAATTTTTTAATAAAGAATTGATGTTTTATGAAGCAAACCGAATATGAGCTGCTATATTCAGGAATACTGTCAGGAACTGGCAGTTTTTTCTTAGGCATTTAAGTTGCGTGAACTGTCACAATCCACCTATACTAATACAAGATAGGTGGTATGTATATGAAGATACAGAAAAGAGATGGACAACTTCAGGAATTTGAAGGAGAGAAGATTGCACAGGCAATCAGAAAAGCATTCCGCAGTACCGGGACGCTCATCGAAGAGGCGGTACTTAAGGAAATTATTGAGGACATAACAAAAGCAGCAGCGGCAGACAAGCCGATGCTGAGTGTAGAGGTCGTTCAGGATCTTGTAGAAGAAGAACTGATGCAGCATCAGTTTTATAAAGAAGCAAAAAACTATATTCTGTATCGTCAGAAGCGAACGGAATCCAGGAAGGTGGTACAGGATCTTGTCCATGCACTGCAAAAGGAAGACCTTTACAGCATACTGGCGGATATTCAGCAGCGTTATCCGGATGAGGGCTATGATCTGCGTCATCTGCTCATGAAATTTCATTCCTTTTTGAAAGAGGATATGGAAAGTGATGAGCGGCTGCATATGCTGATGAAGGCAAGTGTTGAGTTAATCAGTAAAGAGGCACCCAAATGGGAATATATCGCTTCCCGCTTTCTTTCCTATGCGCTGCATGAGGAAATCAGTGCCCGCATGCAAAAGCTGGAGCTTCCCGTATTCAGTAAAAAACTGAAATATCTGGAAGAACAGGGATATTACGGTGATTATATACGGAAGGCATACAGTGATGCGGAGATTGATGAGCTGGGTGCCTACCTGAAGGATGAGCGCGATTACCTGTTTACCTACAGCGGTCTGGAGCTCGTGAAAAAACGGTATCTGATGTGTTCCCATGCCCATGAGGTTTTGGAAACACCGCAGGAAATGTTCATGGGTATCGCTATGCATCTGGCACTGCCGGAACAGAATCGCATGTACTGGGCGAAGCAGATCTATGATATTCTCTCTCAATTGCAGGTAACGATGGCAACACCAACCATGTCCAATGCCCGCAAGCCGTATCATCAGCTTTCCAGCTGCTTCATCGATACGGTAGAGGACACCTTAAACAATATTTATAAGAGTGTGGATAATTTCGCACAGGTTTCCAAATACGGCGGTGGAATGGGACTGTATTTTGGCAAGGTTCGTGCAAACGGCAGTGATATCCGCGGCTTTGAGGGAGCTGCCGGGGGTGTGATACGCTGGATTAAGCTTGTCAATGATACGGCGACCGCAGTCGATCAGCTGGGGGTTCGTCAGGGGGCAGTCGCTGTCTATCTAGATGCCTGGCACAAGGATCTTCCTGAGTTTTTGAATCTGAGAACCAATAACGGGGATGACCGCATGAAGGCACATGATGTGTTTCCAGCTGTCTGTTATCCGGACCTGTTCTGGAAGATGGCAAAAGAGGATTTGAATGCGACCTGGTATCTGATGTGTCCGCATGAAATTCATAAAATCAAGGGCTATCACCTGGAGGATTTCTATGGTGAGGAATGGGAAGAGCGCTACTTTGACTGTGTGCAGGACCCGCGTGTTCCCAAGCGCACAATGGTGCTGAAGGATCTGGTACGTCTGATTCTGAAATCGGCAGTGGAAACCGGTACACCGTTTACCTTTAACCGTGATCATGTGAACCGTATGAATCCAAATGCACATGCCGGTATGATTTACTGCAGCAATCTCTGTACGGAAATCGCACAGAATATGAAGGCGCTAAAGCTGGAAGAAAGCCGCATTGTGGAAATCGACGGAGAGAGCGTGGTAGTTAATGAAAGTAAGCCGGGAGATTTTGTCGTCTGCAATCTGGCAAGTCTGTCGCTGGGGAATATTGATGTAAACAACGAGGAAGAGCTTTCCCATATCATTCATGTTATTGTACGCGCATTGGATAATGTAATCGATCTGAATTATTATCCGATTCCCTATGCGAAAATCACAAACCGCAAATATCGCCCGATCGGTCTGGGAGTCAGCGGCTATCATCATATGCTGGTTAAGCAGAATCTGCGGTTTGAGTCCGAGGAGCATCTGCAATATGCGGATACCCTTTTTGAAAAAATCAATTACTATGCGATTCAGGCAAGCACTGCACTGGCTAGGGAAAAGGGCAGCTATTCCATGTTTGCAGGAAGTGACTGGCAAAGCGGTGCCTATTTCACAAAGCGAGGCTATACATCCGATGCATGGAGCCGGCTGTTTCGGCAGGTGCGTGAGCAGGGAATGCGCAATGCATGGCTGATGGCAATCGCACCGACAAGCTCCACCTCCATCATCGCAGGAACAACGGCCGGTGTGGATCCGATTATGAATAAATATTATCTGGAAGAAAAAAAGGGCAGTATGATTGCCCGTGTTGCACCGGATTTGGATGCGAGAACCTTCTGGCTGTATAAGAATGCCCATCTGATCGATCAGGAATGGGTGGTGCGCTCGGCCGGTATCCGGCAGCGTCATATTGACCAGGCACAGTCTGTCAATCTGTATATCACCAATGAATTTACCCTGCGCCAGGTTCTGATGCTGTATATTCACGCATGGGAATATGGTGTAAAAACGATTTATTATGTTCGCAGCAAGTCATTGGAAGTAGAGGAATGCGAATCCTGCGCATCTTAGAAGGGAGTATGTATGAGTGATTTAGTAAGAAAGCCTCTGTTTAATGAACACGGGGATTGCGAGGTCGGAAAGCGCCGCATGATCAATGGCAATACGACCAATCTGAATGATTTTAACAACATGAAATATACCTGGGTATCCGACTGGTACCGTCAGGCGATGAACAATTTCTGGATTCCTGAGGAAATCAACCTGAATCAGGATGTGAAGGACTACCGCAGGCTGCGTGAGGCAGAGAAAACGGCATATGACAAAACCCTGTCCTTTCTGATTTTTCTGGATTCCATTCAGACAGCGAATCTGCCCAATGTAGGGGAATATATAACCGCCAATGAGGTGAATCTGTGTCTGACGATACAGGCCTTTCAGGAGGCTGTTCACTCTCAGAGCTACAGCTATATGCTGGATTCCATCTGTTCACCGCAGGAACGCACAGATATTCTGTACCAGTGGAAGGACGATGAGCGTTTATTGAATCGAAACAAATTCATCGGGGATCTGTATAATGATTTCCAGACACATAGAGACGGCAGACATTTGATGAAAACGATGATGGCGAATTATATACTGGAGGGTATTTACTTTTATTCCGGCTTTATGTTTTTCTATAATCTGGGACGCATGGGAAAAATGCCGGGCTCCGTACAGGAAATCCGCTATATCAACCGGGATGAAAATACGCATCTATGGTTGTTTCGCTCTATGATTCTGGAGCTGCAAAAAGAGGAGCCGCAGCTGTTTACGGAAGAGCTGATTGAGGAATATAAGGACATGCTTCGCCATGGTGTGGAGGAGGAGATTCGCTGGGGAGGGTATGTGATAGGAAATCATATCGAAGGACTGACAATGGAAATGGTATCCGATTACATTCATTACCTGGGAAATCTTCGCAGCAATTCTCTTGGCTTCGGTTCCTTGTATGACGGCTTTGAAAATGAACCGAAATCCATGGAATGGGTATCCATGTATGCGAATGCCAATCTGATCAAAACCGATTTTTTTGAAGCACGCTCCTCCGCTTATGCGAAGAGCAGTGCGCTGGTGGATGATCTGTAGGCAGCTATAAAAACCATGTTTCTACTATCCTTTGTTTTTTAATACATCATGCAAAGGATTTCATAGGATGCGGATGTAATCGTATGGAATCCTTTTTTCTAATGGAACAGCATGCTTCATCGTACTGCGGTTTCATACGGATACCGTAATTGTACAGGCAATGCAAAGTACAGGTATGAATTGCAGGAAGACAGAGAAGAAAAGCAAGCAGCTATAAAGCCGGTTTGAAATTGCAGGCATGATATATGCAAAAGGTCTGCACAAGCAACTAGCTGTAATCCTGAAAAGTGATGCATACACCTGCTCTCATATTCAAGCATATACAATGCGGGGCATGAGAGTTGCTTTGATTGTTAGCCTATGGTAATATTTATGCAGATAAACAAGGAGGTCACAGTATGACGTATGTATATGCATCCAGAATGGGTAAAACAGAGAAATTGATTGAAAAGCTTGCGATTGACGCAATGAAAATAGAAAACGGTACAGAAACGGTGAAGGGTAATTACATTCTATTTACTTATACGGATGGGAATGGTGTCGTTCCAAACATCGTGGAGAGCTTTCTGGAAAACAACCCTGACGGCTTAAAGGGTGTTGTAGCCGGAGGAAGCAGAGAGCGCCATGCCGCAACCTTTGGCTGGGCGGGGGATATCATCTCAAAAAAATACAATGTTCCTGTCTTTACAAGGTCGATGGTGAAGGCAGTGAAGAGGATGTTGAGAAAATAAAACAGATGATTCGCTAAGTATGACCGCATAGATTATGCGGTCACAAGAAGGATTGGATGCCTGCAGTTTGTATGCAGCTTCTGATCTTTTTTTGTAATCAAAAGAAGGCGATACGAACAAATGTATGGTTCAAATATAAATTGTCTACTGATTATGCCTGAGGAAAGGTTCTATTCTTACCTTAGGGTGTATGCAAAAGGAAGGATTCAGATTCTGATGATAAGCTACTATCGTATGGTTTTCTCCTTTAATTGAAATTCTCTGCAATCCCATTGGAAATTCCATACGGTCTTTTCATATACCGGTTTTTGTTCGTCATGGTTACTGTCGTACAGCTTTTCGGTCATCTTTCTTTCACTTTTTTCAAGTGCGTGGTATATTTTGGTTAGATATGGGTAACATATAGTGAAAACCCATGCAAAGGAGGCTTCACAATGAGTGAAAAAAGAAAAATCGTACTGGTTGGTACCGGCTTTGTCGGTATGAGCATGGCATATAGTTTTCTGAGCACCGGAGGAATTGACGAATTGGTGCTGCTTGATGTCGCAAAGGAAAAGGCAGTCGGAGAGGCGATGGATCTGCAGCACGGCTTGCCGTATGCCAGAGGTAAAATGGAAATCTATGCAGGAGATTATGCGGATTGCAGAGATGCGAGTATTGTGGTGATTACAGCAGGAGCTGCCCAGAAGCCGGAGGAAACACGTCTGGACCTGACAGCGAAGAACGCAAAAATTATGAAGAGCGTTGTGGAAAGCATCATGGCAAGCGGCTTTGATGGTATACTGATCATTGCCAGCAATCCGGTGGATGGCATGACATACCTCGCACAGAAGGTCAGCGGTCTGCCAAAAGAGCGTGTCATCGGCTCCGGAACGATTCTGGATACGGCACGCCTTCGTTATATGATGAGTGAGTATCTGGATGTATCCAGCTCCAACATGCATGCCTATATTATGGGAGAGCATGGCGATTCCAGCTTTGTTCCGTGGACACATGCCTATGTCGGAAGCAAATCACTGCTGGAGCTGCTGGATGAAAAAGGAAAGCCGCTGTCCGACCTGCATGATATCTATACCAATGTGCAGCAGGCGGCATATGAAATTATCAATCGCAAGAAAGCGACTTTCTATGGTATCGGGCTTTCCTTAAACCGTCTGGTGCATGCTGTTCTGGACGATGAAAATGCCATTCTGACCGTTTCCGCTTATCAGGAAGGGGAATATCAACAAAAGGGCCTGTATATCGGCGTACCTGCAGTTGTGAACAGAGAGGGTGTCCGTGAGGTGATCCGCCTGAAGCTGAATGAGGTTGATCAGGCTAAATTTGACAGCAGCTGCAGGACCTTGAAAGAAATCAACCGGGACATCATTGATCCGCTGCTTTGATTCAGACAGTTTTCTACAGGAGATAAGGAAATGATTGCTGTTTTCTTATCTTCTTTTTTATGGTAAAGTAAAGAATGATTGGAATATCTGGAGGTAGTTTCTTTATGAATGAGAAAAGAAAAATCGTACTGGTTGGCTGTGGCTTTGTCGGTATGAGCATGGCGTACAGCTTTTTGAATACCGGAGGAATCGACGAGCTGGTGCTGATCGATGTGGATCAGGAAAAGGCGATCGGAGAGGCGATGGATTTGCAGCATGGGTTGCCCTACGCAAGAGGTAAGATGAGTATCAAGGCAGGTGGCTATGAGGAATGTCGGGATGCGGCAGTCGTTGTGATAACAGCCGGTGTTACACAGAAGCCGACGGAAACACGTCTGGATCTTACAGCGAGAGACACGGTGATTATGAAAAGCGTAACCGAGCAGATTATGGCGAGCGGCTTTGACGGTATCCTGGTTATTGCCAGCAATCCGGTGGATGCCATGACCTATGTTGCGCAAAAGGTGAGCGGACTGCCGACGGAGCGTGTCATCGGCTCCGGAACGATTCTGGACACAGCCCGCCTACGCTATATGATGAGCGAATATCTGGATGTTTCCACCAGCAATATTCACGCGTATATCATGGGCGAGCATGGAGATTCCAGCTTTGTGCCATGGACCAATGCCTATGTCGGCTGCAAGAATCTGCTGGACCTGCTGGATGAAAAGGGCAGAGATTTATCCGATTTGCATGACATCTACACAAATGTACAGCAGGCAGGGTATGAAATCGTGAAGCGCAAGCGTTCCACCTATTATGGAATCGGACTGTCGCTGAACCGGCTGGTGCATGCCATTCTGGATGATGAGAATGTTATTCTGACAGTGTCTGCGTATCAGAATAACGAATATGGTCAAGAGGGGCTGTATATCGGTGTACCGGCAGTTGTCAACCGTCAGGGAATCCGTGAAATCGTAAAGCTGGATCTGAATGAAGTGGATCAGGCGAAGTTTAACCAGAGCTGTGAAACAATTCGTGATATCAACACGGATGCAGTTGATCCGCTGCTATAGAAAACAAACAGCGCATTGCCAGTCCAGTGTGCAGAAAATGGAAAGTCAGGCATCCCTGCTTACAGGGATTGGTTCTTTCTCAATTGTGGGTAAACTTAATATAGGGAGACATCCATACTATTGTAGTTATCAATAGAAGCTAAAGTCTCCCTTTTGCAAATACCCTAACGTAAGAAAGAACCCGGAAATTTGCCGGCTTTCTTTTTTTATACCGGTCATTTGGAAGGTACAGCAGTATGAGGTTCAAAATAATTTATGGAAGGATCTAAGAGCTTACGGTATGCGAGCGTGTGAATTATGCTTCATCCCTGCGCGTTTTTCCTGTATAATAAACATGGAAAAACAGAGTGAGCATACATCAGATGAAAACGGAGGAATGAACAATGAAGCAGACGATGATAGGAACCTGGAAGATGGCATTTGACGGTATCCGCAGGGGAGCAGCGGTTTTGCGGGAGCAGAGTGTAAAGGAAGCCATACTAACAGCGATACAGGATGTGGAACAGCGCGAGGAATTTGTGTCGGTCGGAAAGGGCGGTCTTCCCAATATCGACGGGCATGTGCAGCTGGATGCAGCCTATATGGATGGAAAAACATTAAATTTTGGCGGTGTGATTGAGATGGAGAATGTGGCATCCGCAATCGAGGTCGCAGCATCCCTGTGCGGGAAGCATTGCAATTGTCTGCTTGCCGGAAAGGGAGCGGAAGGCTATGCACAGGAGGAAGGCTTCGCTTTTGCAAATAATCTTACCGAGGCTTCGAAGCAGCGTTGGAAACAGGCTAAGAAGGATGCGGATTTAAAGGCATATGACGGTCATGACACGGTTTGCGTGCTGGCCGCAAAGGATGATGAAATGGCTGCGGGTGTGTCTACCTCCGGGTTGTTTTTAAAGCATGCCGGCAGAGTGGGGGACAGCCCGGTCATCGGCTCCGGCTTTTACAGTGACGCAATGGCCGGCAGTGCAGCGGCAACCGGTCTAGGAGAAGATATTATGCGTGGCTGTCTGTCTGTTCGGGTTGTTGATCTGATGCGTGCAGGGTTAGCCGTACAGGATGCTTTGATTCAGGTGCTGGATACCCATATGGCACGTATGAAGCAGGCTGGAAACGACTGTGATGCCATATCCATGATTGCCATGGATACAAAGGGGAACTGTGCTGCTGTGACAAATTTAAAGGAATTTCCTTATGTTGTGGCACAGGATGGTGAGGTAACCCTCATGGTCGCGGCATATGAAAACGGAGTTCATCGCTGTTTTCCTGCCGATGAAGTGTGGTTGAAGCAATATAGCGGTGATTGATATGACTCCTTTACTTGATCATCTGCATGTCACCGTTCGTGATTTAAAACGTGCAGAACGCTTTTATGATCAATTTCTGCCACTGCTTGGCTTTGATCTGTTATAAGGAATATGATCGTAAGGAAGCAAATACATATGAAATAATAGAATACCATCATGCGGCGTTTTCCATCGGTATTGTCAGTCCGCGGAGCTGTTTTGAAAAGGAAAAGCTTAGCCGCAGGAAGCCTGGAGCTTTGCATCATGTGGCATTTATGGTAGACGATACGCAAACAGTGGATCGCTTATACGAGCAGGTCATGCAGATGAAGATGCAGATTGTTCATGCGCCAAGATTTTATCCGGAATACTGTGAGGACTATGATGCATTTTTTCTGAAGGACAGTGAAGGTATTGAACTGGAGATTACATGCTATGACAGGCGGAAATACTTCCCTTACATCAGCAGTGATACTGAAAACAGCAAGCATGGTAGCTGAAGCAAATGGATCTGGTAATGAAAAGACATTTTCAGGACTGTTGCAGCATCGTGATTTTTAAAATTGAAAACGCAAAGGTTTCCTATAACACCTTTGCGTATTTTCATTTACGAGAAACGTATCCTTCATCCATCAGTCGAAGTATGAAATCTTGTCTGGGTCAAAGCGATCCGCAATTTCTTTATCTTCACAACCGTAGCCCACAGCAATAACCGCAACCGGGAGTAAATCCTCCTTCAGTTTATAATAATTGCGAAAGTTATCTATGCGCTCCTTTCGCGGTCCCACGGCACACCAGCAGGTTGACAGTCCCTGATGCCGTGCTTCTATCAGGATGTTTTGGATTGCGGCACTGCAGTCACAGTACAGATATTCATCCAAATCGGTAGCTTTTTGATCACCCATCACAAGAATGGCGCAGGGCGCTGTTTTCATCATTCCTGTATAAGGCTGCAGGGTTGTCATCTCATCCAGAGCTTTCCGATTGCGAATCACCATGAATCGCCAGCTTTGTGTATTCCTTGCCGTAGGCGCATGCATGGCGGCGCGAAGTAGCTCCTCCAGCTTTTCCTTTTCTACTGTCCGATCTTCATAACGGCGTATACTCTGCCTTGTCCATATTTCAGTAAGCATATGCTTTTCCTCCTTTTCCTTTTTCTTCAGTATAGCACAAATGAAGAAAAAAGACCTGCGAATAATGCGCAGATCTAATGACCGTTTGCGTATGCTTCCGGTACGCCGTAGCCTGCATCCAGCTTCAACAGGTAGTCCTTCTCATATTTCATTAAAGTGGAATAGGTGACAAACTGATAGCCCTGCTTCTTTAATTCCGGCAGGATGGTTTTCAGACTTTCCACGCTTGGCTCATATATATCATGAAACAAAATAACGATGTTGCCGTTCTTTGCCCCGTTTAATGCTGCAGCAGTGATGCTGGCGGCATTCTTGCTGGACCAGTCTCTTGTATCGATATCCCAGAACGCATAGCCAAGATGATTGCCCTTCAGCATATTGTTGTTTACCGCACCATATGGCGGACGGAAATATTGCGGCTCTGCACCGCAGATGGCATAGATTGCATCCTGAACCTTATAAATGTTTTCCGTGACCTGTGGAACAGACATGTATCCTTTTTTGGAAGCCGCAAGATCCATGGAATGATCCCAGGAATGATTCCCCAGCTCAAAGCCGCGGTTATACATTTCCTTTACTGTATCACGGTTTGCCTCCACGTTTTGTCCAAGCATGAAGAAGGTGGCGCGTCCGTCGTATTGTTCAAATATATCCATGACCTCCGAGGTATAGGCACTTGGCCCGTCATCAAAGGTAAAGGCGATCATCTTCTTTTTAGAGTCAACCTTTGGCTGTGCCCTGGCAACCGCTGTATCCTTCTGATACAATGACGGTATATGGGAATCCTTCAGTCTTATGTATTTCCTATATTCCTTATATGGAATGGAAACGGTATGCTTTTCATCCAGATGGATACGCAGGCTTGTCTTTGTCATGGAAAGGGCACTAGTATCACGCTTTATATCCTTTTTCCAGCCCTGTTCCCCGGCCAGCCTTTTCACCAAAGCAAGATACTCACGGCGCAATACATCCTCCAGCACCAGCTGCTTCTTCTGCTTTTTATCATACAGCATCCACGTGGTCTCTGTATGCGTTTGCACACCATCAACATTGTATGTGTGTCTGTGGAATGCCAGATTCACATAGCGGTCAAAAAGCAGTGAGCTGTCATAATCAATGCTTGTAATCTGCTTCTTTGTCTTACCGGCCGCTGGCACAGTCTTTTTCTCGTATGCCTTGACAAGGCTGTTTAATTCCTTTTCTTCATATGCAGGGTAGGTAAAGGATACAAACGCCTCGTTCTCATATTCTTTACTGACCTGCTGTATATCTCCGTAATCTTTTCCTTTTGTTTCATAGGCTTTGTATGTTTCGTACGGATCATGAAACAGCATGCCGCTGATTTTCCATATTCCGAAGCCGATTGTGGTTATCACCACGGCACAGAGTACCAGTAAAATTGCCAGTCGATCCTTCCTTATTTTTTTTCTTCTCGTATTCATAATCCCTCCAAAACAGCTATCCGGTAATATTATAGCATCCTTTTACATAAATTACCTTGTGGTGGTTGAAAAATCATAAATTTCATAGCTCTGTAAGATATGGGAAATAATGAGGTCTGTTGGCGAAATGGATCCTGTAGCAATGAATACCACTGTGTATTTCATATGGAAGGTTGCGTATTGTCGTCATATGGATTCCAATTGCATAGGCATTACAAACGGTCTTGCATACATAGGATTGCATTACAGGCTGTACAAAAAAGCCATACCTGCAGCGGTATGGCAATACAACTGAATCGAATAGACTGCTGTTATAGCGAATTGATATGATGTTACTTCATGGAGGCAGGGATGACGATATTTTCATTTACCAGCTCTTCGTTTTTATATTTGCGAAGAGTGGAAAGGGAAACGAACTGATAGCCCTTTGCCTCCAGCTTCGGCAGCACCTGCAGGATGGCATCTCTGGAAAAATCGTGGATATCATGCAGTAGGATAACAGAGCCGTCATGCACATTCTGCATGATATTCTGGGTGATGATATCTGCGTTTTTATTGCTCCAATCTAGAGTATCCAAATCCCAGAGTGCGAAATCCAGAGTGGATACGGCGCGTACATTGTTATTCAATGCACCATAGGGTGGACGAAACATCGTCGCATCCGCACCGCATGCCGCAAATATGGCGTCCTGTGTGTTATAAATTTCATCACTTACTTCAGCTTTGCTCATCGCATCACTTTTGCTTGCAGCGATCCGCATGGAGTGGTCCCAGGAATGATTTCCCACCTCAAAGCCGCGTTTATACATGTCGCGAACGATATCCGTGTGATCCACACCGGTCGTGTCGTCCTTCACATTCTGTCCCAGCATAAAGAAGGTGGCACGTCCGTTGTATTTCTCAAATTCCTTCATGATGATTTGTGTATTTTGCCAATGCGGACCGTCGTCAAAGGTGAAGGCAATCATTTTCTTGTTGGGATCCACCTTCTGCTCTGTCGGAATGATCGCGTCTTTTTGATATAGTGAAGGAATGTTTCGGTTCGCAAGGCGGATGTATTTCTTATATTCCTTATAGGGAAGGGCCATCCCTTTTGTTTCCTTGCCGGTATAGAGCATAAGCCCGTCTTTTTCAACCTGCACCTGCAGGGAAGGGATGCTGGGGGTTTTTATGCCTGCTGTCTCTGCCAGCTTTTTTACCACCTGCACATAATCCCGACGCAGGGCATCCTGCACGGTGATCAGCTTTCTCTGTTTGGTATCATAGGTATAGTGATTTCTGACTTCATCCACCTGTTTTTCATCAGCATCATAAATCTTCTGTATAAAGGTTAGATTCACATACTGATCAAACAGCTTTTCACTGGCATAATCAATCGCGATATACTGCATGCCTTCATGCTTGCGCTTTGTCTGTATACTTGTACTGCGATAGGTTTGTACGATTTCATTGAGCTGTTTATCTTCAAACTTCGGATAATAGAAGGAAAGATAATAGGTATCCTCCTTCTCCTCGGTGAAATGCTCCATCGTACCTTCCTTCTTATTGCTTTCGTCATAGGTGTTGTAGGCCGCATACGCATCCTCAGCCATGATTTTATAAATCCCGAAGCCGCCTGCCAGCAGCAGAACCGGTATCAGTATCAGCAGCATAAGCCGCTTTGGGTTGACATGTCTGTTCCGTTTGTATTCCTGTTTCATCATTACTTTCCTCCTGTATACTTGTGAAGCTCACTGCAAGGTATTTTAAATTCCTGTGTTCCCATATACCCAGGGGCAATGGAATATTTTTCAAAGATGATGACAACGTTTCCCTTGCTGTCAATATAGTATGGCTGATTTTTACGGATTCCCTGAAATCCCATCGCTCCGTCAAAATAGCTTGCATTTTCATTTTGCTCAGTACGCTCTTTGATTTGTCTGCGGACACTGGTGTTAATAATATCCTCATAATCCTTGCCAAACAAATTCTGCAGTGTGATGTCTCTTCCACTGGATAAATCCAGATTGAAGGTCTGATATTCCTGCATGGAGGTATTCAGCTGATAGTTTGTCATAATCTGGAAGGATAACAGGTTCTTTTGATTACAGGTGATTTTATAATCGATTGTGACCTCTGTTTTTGCGGTCAGCGATTCCACCTTTTCCTTTTTCATCATTTCCCGAACCTGTGCACTGTCCTTATACAGCTGCTCGGTGGTTTTATTGATGCGCTCCTCAATCTGTTTATTCACACGCTCCTCCATCTCTGGATTTCCCGTGTTTTTCACCTCCGGAACCTTGATGCTTAAGGAATCCACATCACTGGTTTTCTGATATTCCCGCACGCACAGAATACGGGAGACATCGCCCAGCAGAGGAATCGCGAATACGCTTTGGGCAAACGCCGGTACGGTGTTCAGCACAATCAGATAGCCTATAAGGGCAGCACTGAGCGCAGGCTTCCATAGCCTGTAAAAGGTAAAGCGGCTCTGCTTTTTCTGTGCCTGATCGATGCAGGTATCCATAAAGCTGTCCAAATCCTGCGGTGTCTGTATTTCCTCATATTCCTGTCGTAGCTTATCTACCTTTTTCATACATCCTGTTCCTCCATCTGTATACGCATGTCCTTCAATCCTTTATAAAGCCGTGTCTTTACGGTACTTAAAGGCATTGACAGGATATCCGAAATTTCATCCAGCTTGCGGTCTTCGAAAAAGCGGAGGATGAGAATGGTTCTGGTTTTCGGATCCAATGCAAACAGCAGCTGATGAAGCTCCTCACTGAGCAGCATGTCGGTATGCTCCTGCAGCATGATGTCTTCCTCCAGCGGATATACAGATTCCCGACGCTGCTTACGGATTTGATCCAGACAGGTATTGATGAGAATTCTGTAGAACCAGGTATCCATATACTCCATGTTTTTCAATCTGGTCAGACCGGTAAATGCCTTTAGGATTGCATTCTGCAGCATATCCTTGGCATCTGCATCGCTATGCATATAAGAATATGCCAGACGATACAGGCGTTTTTCATTCGATTTTAAATAGAATTCCAGATCGTCCGGATGCAGTCGCTGTTTCATGTACCGTGTCTCCTATCTTGCTGTTTCAGTTATTAGACGCATATTACAGGAAGAAAGTTTGAAAAATTTATAGAAATTTGTATAAATCAGTCGAATCCTGCTCATATGTATTATGACATGAAACCCTGTTTGCGCATACGGAGAACTTCTTAAAAAAGCTTAAATGAAGACTGGGCAATTCTCTTTACAAATGTCTGAAAAAGGCGCATACTGTATGTATAAAATAAGAATAATTCTTAATATTAAAGGAGGAAGCAATATGGATCAAACAGCATTTTTTAAATTGAGCTACGGCTTATACATCATTTCAACTACTTCAGAGGGAAAGGATGCAGGCTGCGTTGCAAATACCCTGCATCAGGTAACCTCATCTCCTGCACAGCTTGCGGTAACCCTGAACAAGGACAATTATACGGAGCAGCTGATTGAAAAATCAGGACGCTTCAGTGCAGTCGTGCTGACGCAGAACTGCGGTATGGATATCATTAAAAATTTCGGCTTTTGTTCCAGCAGGGACAATGACAAATTCGCGCAGTGCACTTACCGAAGAGATACACACGGGGTTCCCTATCCCAGTGAGCACATGGCGGCACGCTACAGTCTCAAGGTTGTAAAAACACTTGATTTGGGTACGCATGTCATGTTTGTTGGGGAAGTGGAAGAGGCAGAAGTGCTCAGTGAGGAAGAGGTTATGACCTATGCTTACTATCATCAGGTGAAAAACGGAGCTACCCCGAAGAATGCACCGAGCTATCAGGAAAAGAGTGAAAAAAGCGGCTGGAGATGTACAATCTGCGGTTACATCTATGAAGGAGATCCGCTTCCACAGGACTATGTATGTCCGTTATGCGGTGCACCTGCGGCATTGTTTGAAAAGCTGTAAACAAAGACAAATCCGGCAGTTGTTGAATAGGAGCATGCACAGTCACTGTAGGCGGGGAATGCCATGCAGCTGATTGGAAGAGGCAGTTGCATACTTATAAGCCTTATGCATATGTAGAGACTGTTCGCCATACATGCAGCAGAGGAAAGAGTAGTCTTTCTTCTGATGACATTTAAAATCATATACGTGCAGGTGAGTCTGGTCAGTGGCAATAGCTGAGCAGGCTCTTTTTTCTGCCTGCAGAAGCAGACAGGGGGCATATGGCAGTATACCGCAATTGCTTACCTACGAAAGTCTGCATACAGAGAAGCGTTAATCACAAGCAGCTTGAGAGCAATCCTTTTGTGTAGCGCTATCCTATTTTATTTACCAGATAATTTCCAGAGGAAACGTCTGCATACGTGCTTGCTCTTTTTCATGTAAATATCACGACCCTCCTTGTTTTTTTCTTCCGTATATAAGGTAGCAAATGCATGTATCCTACTTGTATCCAATGAAAATACAATAAAGTGGAAGCATGCTACAGTGCGGAATGTAGCATCCGGTTCCCGCATTTACACACCTGCTGGTATTTATGATTTCATTAGAGACAGCCGAAAAAGCAATAAAAAAGAACATCGCAGGATGTTCCAGGGATGACCCTTTTACGAATACATGAATATACGTAGTACAGTTACGAATTATAAATATGGATGATGCCGGTATCGTTTAAATTCTGTACAATCAATATGAGAATCGGAAGTATGAAGATACCAAGAAAGCCGAACAGCCTTGCCCCCAGGTACATGCACATAAGCATCAGCAGAGGATGCAGACCGATCTGTTTTCCAACGATTTTCGGTTCAATGATATTGCGTATCACGGTGATGACAAGATACAGAATGAGCAGACCCACACCTGTTTTCACCTGATTGTTCAAAAAACTGATTAGAATCCAGGGAAGCATGATGCCACCGGTTCCAAGCACAGGCAGTACATCAAAAATAGCAATCAGAAAGGCAATGACGAGTGCGTTTTCAATCCCCAGTATATGCAGTCCGACGGTCAGCTCGAAAAAGGTCAGCAGCATGATTTTGCCATAGGCGATGGCGAAGCGTGTAATCGTATCGGTGAAATAGTGCCGGGAGGTAAAGACGATCTGTGCTCCCTTCTCCGGAAGCTGTCGGATAAAAAAGGCTATGATGCGCGGATAATCGGCATTAAAGAAAAAGGAGGATATGATGGCGAAGAAGAAGGCGATAAGCAGATTGGGAAGGGAGGACGCAAAGCCGGTGAACAGGGATACCAGATGCTTGGACAGGGAGGATATGATACTGTATAAAGAAGACTGCAGTCCGTCCAGAAAGGACTGGATGGCCTGCGCACCTGTGATATCCACCTCCTTCCATACACTTTCCACATTTCCCAGCGTATCGTTGAGAAACGGCTCCAGATTTTGCTGATACAGTCTTGGTATGTCTTCCACAAAATCCTTCAGGAATGCAAAGCCCTTCATAAATAGCAGTGTCACAAAGGCACCGATGGTCGCATAAAAGACCAGAATCACAATTGATGACCAAAGCTTTTCATGACCGCCGCTCAGCGCTGTCAGCCTTTTGATGAGCGGACGCAGCATGAAGGCAATCAGAAAACCAATCAGAAAGGGCATGATCGCATACATCACATAGCGTAGAAACAGATACAGCAGTGCCAGTATGAGGCAGCTGTAAACAAAATGGATGATAAAGGCTCTTTGTTTTTCCGTATTCATAATACTTCCTCCTTTGCGGTTGCTTCGTAATCCGCGGAAATGTTTGTGTCAGATGCTTTATAGACGGATTGCAATGCTGAACAAGCTGATGTATGAAAGAACAGTGGTGGCGGATGATGTTTGCACAAGCTGCCTTGTGCTTGTCCGGCAGGGCATGTCCGGGTTTGGAAAACCTATTTTTGATGCTATACAGAGAGTATAGATACAGTATAGAAAAAAAGAACCGAGAAGTGTGCGGATTCCTGTCATATACTCAGGAATACAGATACAGCTTACGGTTCTTTTTTACTTTTGTGTGTGTGCTAACAGAGTGAATACAGCTTCTGTCGATCAATACGATCGTGTTGAATTCTTATGCTTTAAATTTACCGTCGATCAAGTAAGGACCCATTTACTTCCCGTCCTCTTTTTTTCTGCGTTCATTGATGATGGAAAACAGCCGCTCTGCATTGATCCGTGAGATAGCTTCTATTCTTGTCGGGAATGCCTTCTGTAATCGGATATGGGTGCGTTTGCGTTTGGTGTGAAGGGATGTAATGCGCTGCCGCAGCCTTTCGATACGCTCCAGAAGAATCTCATCCGCATTGGTGGAATCCAGAACCCGTGCTACCGCATCGCTTAGATTCTCCTGAAGCAAAGTAATGCTGGCATTCGCAAATTCCTGCCGCAGCTCGCGGATGCTTTCCTCGATTTCCTGAAAATCCTTGTTCTTGCGCAGCAGTGCAAGTGCTGTGTTAAACAGGTCATAGCCAAACCCGAAAAGAGCGGCTGTACATAGCATAGTCTGCATCCCGGGGGAAAACAGATGCACAAATTCCTGGATTGCCGGATGGATGAGATAATAGACAACCAGCACCATACAGCCGAACAGCAGGGAGTTTTTCAGGCAGACACGGCCGTGAATGTTGAATGGATAGCTTGAGTAATCCCACCATTTGGTATGAAAGAGAACCTCCATGCCCCAGCTCGTAACATACTCCAGGGCGCTTGTTACGACGATGCCCATAACAAACATGAGGGGAATGCTGTAACCGAAAGGATCAAGAATGTGAAGCACCGCCAGTGCTCCGCAGCCATAGATGGGACAGTAGGGACCGGCGAGAAATCCGCGGTTGATAAATGTATGCGCGGGGATGCTGCAGTAGATACATTCGCAGAGCCAGCCGAAAAAGCTGTACAGGAAGAAATATAAGATAAGCTCCATACGATCCTCTTAAAACTCCTGATACAGGCGGTAATCGCCGAAATCGCGAATCGTCATAAGGGCATCACTGTACTTGCGCTTTTCCTTGTCATTCACTACGATCACATCAATTCCGGCATTGCGCGCTGCCATAACGCCGTTTTCGGTATCTTCAAACACAATGCATTCCTCTGCGGTTAGATCAATGTTGTGCAATGCCTCCAGATACATCTGGGGGTCCGGCTTGGAGCGGGTAACCTGCTGGGAGGTTATCACATAATCAAAATAGGCTTCCATGTGCTTTTCCCGCAATATATGGGATACGATTTCTGTCGCATTGTTGGTGCATAGACAGATTTTATAATTCTTTTGCTTTACATACTGCAGAAACATGAGTGCATCCTTTTTCAACGGGGCGTTGTCGTAATGCTCCAGCAGAAAATCACTCACCCGGCGTACAAGCTCCTTTCCTTCCGCAGGGTCCTCCACCTCCTGCAAAATGCGGGTCTCCATTTCCGCAAAGCTGCGAACGCGGGATTTCAGTATTTTCAGAATCAGTGTTTTCTGTACCGTTTTCAATTCGCTCAGTGCCTGCCTGAAGTTGATATTCTCATAGGTGTTGATGAGCGTTCCATCCATGTCAAACAGAATTCCTTTTTTTGTCATCGCATGTTCTCCTTTCGCATAATCGCATCCAGAAACTGGTTCAGCTTCTCCAGTCCCTTCACGATGATTTCCTTATCCTTATAATTGTACTGCTTCCACTGCTCCTCATAGTGCTGTTGGATCTTACGCGATATCGTCTGTACGCAAAGTGCTCCGCTTTGACTTGTGCAAAGCTCCACAATACGTTCATCCTGTTCCCTTTTTTTGCGAATCAGATAGCCGCTGTGCTCCAGCTTTTTGCAGAGAGCCGACATATTGCCTGCATCGGTGTGCAGTGCCTTTGCGACAGAACCGATTGTGGTGCAGGGGTGCTGCTGTATATAGGAGAGCACGGAATACTGCATGTCGGTAATGCGATAGTGCTCGTATTCTTCCTTCAGATAACGGGAACGCTGAAATGTCAGCTTGCGGTTCAATTCCTCTACCTGCTGTTCATACAGTGAAATATCCATATGCATGACTTCCTTTCCTTATTATATGTGATTTACATATTTTACAACTGTGTGCCCTCGCTGTCAATGGGCTTTGGTTTCAGGAAGCGGGAGGCGAAAATTCCATGAAACATTTTCATTTTTCACGAAACGAAAAAAACGGCAAAATATACATGAAATCGCTTGCAAAAATCATAAAATAAGATACAATATAACTATACTAGAAGTGATGCAAGAAAGGGGCGTGTGTTTTGTGACAGCAAACAGAATCATGAAAAAACCTGACACAGACAGTGCATTCCCTGACGTACCTGATGAAGATGTACGTAGTTTCTTCGCGGCCTTAGAATGGATGTAAAGTGCGATTGCTTTGCGTCCGTTTTTTTATTCAGATGATTCAGTATAAACTAAAGGAGGAATTAAAATGGATCAGAAATTCAACAAAGCATTCTGGGATGCATGTGCAAACGGTGATTTTGCAACGGTATGTGCGGAAATCAAGAAGGGTGCTGACATCAACTATCAGAACGGTGATGGAAGAACGGGTCTGATGCGTGCTGCCAAGCGTGATTACAAGGATATCGTACGCGTGCTGCTGGATAATGGTGCAGAGGTAAATCTGGAAGATAATAAAGGAAAGACCGCCATTATGGGGGCAGCGAAGAAAGGAAATAAAACCATCTGCAAGAAGCTGATCGAAGCAGGTGCGGATGTGAATACGTCGGATGATCGCGGCAGAACTGCGCTGATGCGTGCTGCTTTTCTTGGACATGATCGCTGCGTTGAGGTGCTGCTGGATGCCGGTGCTGAGATCAATGCGCAGGATGAGGTGGGCAGAAGTGCGTTAATGGAAGCCTGCGTTGCATTTAAAAAGGATGTTATCCGTATGCTGATTGAACGAAATGCGGATGTGAATCTCTGTGATAACAATGGCTGTACGGCATTGATGCGTGCGGCATATGGCGGATATGTGGGACTTGTGGAGGATCTGCTGGCAAACGGTGCGGATAAGGACCTGATTGATAAGGAAGGTCACAAGGCAATTCACTATGTACGCGAAGACTGTCTGGCTCAGCTGAAGCCGATACTGAAGTAGGAGGTAGCCTGTATGAGAGACTATCTGAGCCATGAGGTACGAAATGTAGTCGTACTCGGACACAGCGGTGTCGGTAAAACCGCAGTTATGGAAAGTATGCTGTATTTTACAAAGGCGAGTGATCGCTTTGGTGTTACGAGTGAGGGAAGCTCACTGATTGATTATGATCCGGAGGAAATACGACGCGGTATCTCCGTGTATGCTTCGCTGGTTCCGATCGAGTGGAAGGATTGCAAAATCAACTTTATCGATACACCGGGGTATGCGGATTTTATTCGCGGTGCGGAAGCGGGAATCGCGGTTGGAGACAGTGCCCTGATTGTCGTGGATGCCAAGGATGCTGTACAGCCCGGGACGATCAAGGCATGGGAGGCAGCACAGAAGCGCTCCATTCCGACAATCTTCTTTGTGAATAAGCTGGATGAGGATAATGCATCCTTTGATCAGGCATATTCCGTTCTGCGGGAAACCTTTGGTAAGAGCGTTATTCCGTTTGAAGTTCCGATTATGGAAAATGGAAAGACCATCGGCTCCGTGAATATTCTGCGTGACAAGGCATGGTATTTTGAAGGACCGCTGGCTGATCCGAACAAGGCACAGCCGGTACCGGAGGATATGACGGATATCGTTGCCGAATATAAGAATCAGATTGCGGAAGCGATTGCCATGAGTGATGATGAGCTGATGGAAAAATATTTCAGCGGTGAGGAATTCAGCGAGGCGGAGCTGACAAGAGGAGTACGTCTGGGTGTGCGGAATGGAGAAATTCGACCGGTGTTCAGCGGAAGTGCTACGCATAGTGTCGGTACAGAGCGTCTGATGGATCTGATTGTGAAATACTTCCCGACATATGGAGAAGCAGGAAGTATCATGGTCAGTGATTCCGAAACCAAGGAATCGGTTATGCTGGAAACAAATGAGAAGGAAACGCTGTGTGCACAGGTATTCAAGACGGTTGTCGATCCGTTTGTCGGACGTATTTCCTATATCAAGGTGTTGGCCGGTGTGATGAGCAGTGACTCTGTCGTATATAATGCAACCAAGGATCAGGTGGAAAAGATTTCAACCATCTTTATCGTCAAGGGGAAACACCAGACGGCAGTTGGAAAGCTGTTTACAGGTGATATTGGAGCCGTTGTCAAGCTGCAGGCTACACAGACCAATGATACCTTGTGTGAAAAGGGAAAGCACTATCTGGTAGAACCGATTCAATTCTCGGAGCCGATGCTTGGTATGGCGGTATTCCCGAATTCCAAGAATGATGAGGATAAAATGAGCAGTGCGCTTGCACGCATGGTGGAGGAGGATCCTACCCTGCGTCTGGAAAACAACAAGGAAACCAAGCAGACGATTCTGTATGGAATAGGTGATCAGCATATTGATGTTGTACTGAATAAGCTGAAGAATAAATATAAGGTGGAGGTGCGCCTGGAAACACCGAAGGTACCGTATCATGAGACAATTCGGAAAACGGCAGTCGGTGAAGGCCGGCATAAGAAGCAATCCGGCGGTCATGGACAGTTTGGGCACGTTTTCGTGGAATTTGCACCGAATCCGGATGAAGAGGAAATGGTATTTGAGGAAAAGGTATTCGGAGGCGCCGTTCCGCGTCAGTATTTCCCGGCGGTGGAAACAGGTCTTCGGGAATGTATGCAGCATGGTCTGCTGGCAGGCTACAAGGTAGTCAATATCAAGGCAACTCTGCTGGATGGAAAATATCATGATGTCGATTCCAGTGAGATGGCGTTTAAGCTGGCTGCCCGTCTTTCCTATAAGGCAGGTATTCCGGAAGCGAAGCCGATCCTGCTGGAGCCGATCGTGAATATTACCGTTAAGGTACCGGATGAATTCACCGGTACGATCATCGGCGATTTCAATAAGCGCCGTGGAGCAATCATGGGCATGGATATGGTTGACGGCTATCAGGAAATCACAGCACAGGTACCGCTGGCTGAAGTACAGAAATATCCGATCGAGCTGCGTGCGATGACACAGGGACGCGGAGTATATACACAAAGCTTTGACCGCTACGAGCCGGTACCATCCAATATTGCGGACGGTATTATTGCACAGCATAAGAAAGAAGCGGAAGAATAAACAGAGACGGGGATCTGCATGGCAGGTTCCCGTGTTCTTTATGAAAGAAGGAAAAACATAAATGAAGACAATGATAAGAAATGCACGAGTGCTTATGCATGCACAGCGGTGTGTGAAGGAGGAAGCCGTTCTGATCGAAGATGGCACGATTTTGGATATCGCTTCGGAATGTGAGCTTCCTCATGCCGAGCAGGTTATTGATGCAGAGGGATTGTATCTGGCACCGGGGCTGCTGGATACACATACGCATGGAGTCGGCGGCTTCGATTTTAATACGTGTACTGCCCAAGCAATAGAGGAAATCATCGCTTTGGAGCATGCGGAAGGGGTCACCGGTTTTCTGGCCAGCCTGGTTGTGGAGAATCATGCAATGACGATGGAGCGGCTGCAGCTGCTGGATTCGCAGGTATCGGATTCCTTACTCGGTATTCATCTGGAGGGACCGTTTCTGAATCCGAAGCAGAAGGCTGTCATGAAGGAAGAATTTCTGCGTTTGCCGGATATTGAAGAATTTCGACAGTTTCTGCGTGTTTCTTCCCATGTTTCCTCAATGACGATAGCACCGGAGCTGCCTGATGCGCAAAGACTGATCAAGGAGGGGACAAGGCAGGGCATTGTCATGAATATCGGACACAGCATGGCAGATGCACAGCAGGTGATGCAGGCTCAGAGAAACGGAGCAAAGGGGATTACCCATCTGTATAATGCGATGAGTCAGCATGAGCACCGTAATCCCGGTGTGGTGACAGGTGCACTGCTTTCCGATCTGATGTGCGAGCTGATTGTGGACGGATTTCATGTACATCCGGATGTCGTACATGCCACCTATCGTGCTTTAGGGGATGATCGCATCATACTCATCAGTGACGCCAATCCATATAAGGCGGTAGCGGATGGAGAATATCCGTTTAGCGGCAAGAATATTGTCATTCAGGATGGAAAAGCTACGGTAAAGGAAACCGGGCGAATTGCAGGAAGCACGCTGGCAATGAATACTGCCCTGCGCAATATGTGCAGATATACCGGTTGCAGTGTGGAAAGTGCGGTGCGTATGGCGGCATATAATCCCGCAAGGCTGTATGGCTGGAAAAAAGGATCAATAGAGCCTGGCTATGATGCGGATTTGATGTTAATGGATGATGCGTTTCATATACACAGGGTCTGGCAAAGGAAATATTTTATGTAGAGGAAGGCAGGGAAAATCGTCTCTTCAACAACAAAAACAGCTTATTTGAGCATATATGCAGACTGCACATTTTCTTAGGATAATGCGTTTTTTATAAACCGTACTTTAACAGGGGAGGTATCAGCTTTTCTGTATGTGAATAGCGTAGCTTGTACACATGTATTGAAGCATAAGGCTTCCAAAGTGTGTTTCTTTATACGAAGAAATGGATGAAAATCAGCTATAAGGTGCGTAAATTTTGAATGATTTTCTCATCTATCAAGCGGTTGTCGTGCTGCATTGCAAGTATGATACTGCCTGCATCGGGAGAAAGGATTGGCGCAGTCAGCGTTAATGTTGGTTCGATGGACAAATATTCCTTTAACGGCTCCAGAATATAGCTACCGCTTTTGAATACGCCGCCGCTATAGGAAACAGGGATATTCTTGGAAGTGAAGGGCAGCTGCCGGTAAATCGCCAGATAAATATCAGCAAGCTCTTTTGCGGCTTCCTGAAAAATTTTCATTGCGACAGGATCATTTTGCTTTGCAAGTGTAAACACTGTCTGCGACATCGCGGCAACTCTGGTTCTGTCAAAGTTCCAATTCACAACACAAGTGGTTAGGATATCACTGTCCTCCTGTAGATGATATTGTGTTTTCACAGCTTCATATAATGCAGTTTTTGGTTCTCTGCCATCGCTTTGTTTAGTGAAATGCTGAATCAGCCGACAGGCGATCCAGTAGGCACTGCCTTCATCACCGCCGAAGATATGGTGCCATCCTGCGCTTCTGCACATCTGCCCCTGTTCATTTTTTCCAAGTCCTATGGAACCGGTGCCTGCGATTACATTGATTCCTGCAGCTCCAGCCAGGGATCCTGCCAGTGCGTTTTCCATATCGTTGCCTAGCATGTGCGGTATTTGCGGATAAGCTTTTTTGACAGCCCTTTCGATGGCGGGACTGTCCTTTTCTATATCCCGATATCCTGCACAGGCGATAAACGCAGCGGCGATTTGCTCTACCTTTATCGCACTGCTATTCAGGCAGTCATACAGGCCGTCCTGCATGACTTTGGTGACACCATCCAATCCGCATTGCAGATAATGACAGGTAGGCTGTATGCTTTGCGCCTGTACTCTGCCAAATGCATCACAGATGATGAATTTTGTCTTGGTTCCTCCCCCGTCTACTCCCAGATAATAGTTCATTCTTTCATATCCTTTCGTGCTGTAGAGTTTCGTTCGATGAATTTTGTTGGTAACAGAATATTGAGTATCGTCTCATCATGCTCGTGAATCAGCTGATACAGCCGCTGAACCGAACGTTTTCCGATTTCGTGTGTTGGTACATCCACCGTGGATAACGGTGGAATCATATGTGCAGTGGTGGAAAGATTGTTGAAACCGATGATGGAAATATCTCTTGGACAGCGAATATCCATTTCATACAGCTTTCCAAGGATGACGGATGCGAGTGTATCGCTTCCCGCGAAAATAGCGTCTGGGCGATTCTCCTGCAGCATCAGCTGTTCGGTTTCCTGCACACATTTTTCAATATCCCAATCGCAATCAATTACGATTGAGGGATCATAGGGAATTCCTGCTTTGCGCAGAGATTCACGATATGCGATCATCCGCTTGCTATCTAAAAAGCAGGTATTTGGCGCTCCGCCACCGATATAGGCGATTCTGCGACATCCGCAGGCTAGAAAATGATCCATCACCTGGAAGGTTGCCTCAATATGATCAAATCCGACGTTGTTATAGTCGCAGCAGTATGGATCGATTCCTACGATGTAAGGAATGGATGCTGTTAAAGCTGCGAAGGTATCCTTTGGCAAATCCTCCATTAAAAGCAGTCCATCCAGATTCTGTCTGCACATTTCCGATAAAATAGCGGGATCTTTTAATTCATTGTAATTTTTTATGGAAGAAATTGCCATCCCATATTTCGTGCTTTCCTCCTCCGCGGATGCTAAAATAGAATTGAAAAAGGGATCACCGTATTTCTCTGAAGTAACTGCCATGATACAGCCGATATTGTATTTACTGGTCTTGGCTTTGCTTTTGAAGGTGTAGTTCAGTTCACGGACTGCATCTTCAATTTTTTTTCGTGTAGCCTCTGTCGCTTTGAAGGATTCATCGTTGGATAGGATACGGGATGCAGTGGCAAGGGATACACCAGCCAACTTAGCGACATCGCGAAGTGTTGACATATAACCATCTCCTTTCTGTTTACTAAACATTATAGAACAAAATTAGGGAAAAAGCAAATAATTTAGTAAAAATATTGTCTGTAAGCCTTTACAAACGGAAAGTGTTGCGGTATACTGTGGTTGCAATCAACTAAACAATAAACAAATGTTTAGTAAACAAAGAAAGGAAACTGTTTATGAAAAGGAAATTTGCATTTATTGGAGCCGGTTCTCTTGACTTTACCAGAGGACTGGTAAGGGATATCCTGACATTTGATGCTTTCAGAGACTGTGAAATCATGCTGATGGATATCAACGAAACACGTCTGAAATATGCCAAGGATGGTGTTATGCGCATTGTGGAGGCAGGAAGGTATCCTGCAGTCGTTCATGCGACAACTGATCGCAAAGAGGCTTTAAAGGATGCTGACGGTGTATTGATCACTATTTTGCAGGGAGGTGTTGAAGTCTGGCGGCATGATATCGAAATTCCAAAGAAATATGGAGTTGATATCTGTGTCGGAGATACACGCGGGCCATCTGGCATCTTTCGGTTTTTGCGTACGGCACCGGTTCTACTGGATATCATTCGTGATGTGGAGGTGCTTTGTCCGAATGCCATTGTATTGAATTATACAAACCCTATGGCAATGCTGGTCAGCTATCTGCAAACGCAGACAGAAGTTAATGTCACTGGCTTGTGCCACAGTGTACAGGGAACAGCAGAAATGCTGGCAAACTGGATTGGAGCCGATCCAAAGGAGATTTCCTATACCTGTGCCGGTATCAATCATCAGGCCTTCTATCTAAATTACGAATGGAAGGGGAAAGATGCCTATCCGCTGATTCAGAATGCTATTCAGCGAGAAGAGGTTGCCAATGAGGAAATGGTTCGAATCGAGATGTACCGGCATCTGGGGTATTTTCCAACCGAATCCAGTGGGCACAATTCCGAATATAATCCTTGGTTCCGCAAACGCAAGGATCTGATTGAAACCTACTGTACGCATGGAACCGGCTGGAATCCGGGAGCATATGCCTATATTCTGGATGAATATCTGGAACGTGAGGATACCTGGGAACAGGAGTACCGTGATTGGGTGAATCAAGGAGACATTGATTTGAAACGGGGAGAGGAATATGCATCCAATATCTTCAATGCCATCTTCGGAGATCACACACCGTATTTCTTCAACGGCAATTTGCGAAACAAAGGCTATATTCGAAACGTTATGGAGAATGCCTGTGTGGAGGTTCCGGTTGTTGCGACCAGCAAGGGGATTCATTCCATTCAGCAGATTACGCTTCCGGATCATCTGGCTCTGATGGTGGATCATTCTGCTCGCATCGAGGAGCTTGCTGTACAAGGAGCGCTAAACGGCGATCCACAGTTGATCTTTGAGGCGATACTCTTTGATCCATTGACGGCAAGTGTACTGAGTATGCAGGAAATTCACGATATGGTACAGGAAATGCTGCATAAAAACAAAGACTATCTGACATATTTCAAAACACTGGATTTGAAGGATTAAGACGGGAGTAAATCAAAACATTAAAGCAAAGCGAGGAGAAAATCGATGAAAAAATTAGTTTGCTGTGGATTATCAGCGCTGTTAAGTGCAACGATGTTCGGCTGTAGTTCATCTTCCGGGGGATCTGATGGGGATAAGGTGGAATTGACCTTCTGGGGACACCAGAATGAACCATGGGCAGCTTCTTATCAGGAAATTGCCAGAGAATTTGAGAAAAAGAATCCGGATATTCATATCAATTTCGAATTCTTCCCATATGATCAATTTGAATCCAAGGTCCAAACATCCTTGATTTCCAAGGAAGGCGGAGCAGATATTTACGAGCTATGGGGCGGCTGGGGTCTGGATTTCGCCAGTACCGGAGCGCTTGCTGAGATACCGGAAAATCTGTCAAAGACCATTCATGACGATGTGTACCCATCTACGATTGGCGCTTTGGAATATGAAGGCAAGCTGTATGGTCTGCCAATGGAATTCAATATTGAAAATGGTGCTATGCTTGTCAATAAGAAATTGATGAGTGAACATAATTTGAAGACTCCTACCACCTGGAAGGAATTAAGAGAAACAGCGAAAAAAGCTACGAAAAAGGATGGGGACACCATTACAATCAAGGGCTTTGATTTTGTGAATTGGGATTCTGTACCATATATGTTCCTGTCCATGATTCTGTCCACTGGAGGCACCTATCAAAACGAGGACGGTAGCTTCAATCTGCAGACACCACAGGCAAAGGCAGCACTGCAGGAGTTGTATGATATGGTGAAGGTCGATGGTGTCACAACGATGGAAGGTCTTGATGGAGGCGGTGATATGGAAGGATATCAGCAGCTGTATGCAGGAAATGTTGTTATGGTTCCGCGCGGTCCGTGGACAATTGCGGAGGGCACCACCTCCTTCGGCCTGGAATATGGAAAAGATTTTGATTATGTATCTATGCCATGGTTTGGTGATAAGCCGGCATTTGCTGCAGAAACTGGATGGTCTATGGCGGTTAATGGAAACAGCAAACAACAGGAAGCAGCATTCAAATTTCTTGAATATTTCTTCCAGGATGATGTGCTGATGAAACATAATATCGCATGCTCTCAAATTCCTCCGAAAAAATCTGTCGCATCCAATCCGGAATTTATCAAACAGATGCCATATGCCGAACCACTTGTGAAAATTCTTGACAAGTCGCAATTCATTGGTCATTTCAATACAGATCAGTTTAAGGAAAAGGTGAATGCAACCTTCCAAAAGCTGGTACGCGGTGATATTAAAAATGTTGATCAGGCACTAATTACTATGGAGAAGGAATTAAACGGTATTATAAAAAAATAATGCCAGTATAGGGAAGAGGACATCGATCTTCCCTAATCTAAAAGAAGGTGAACCCATTGAAAAACAAAAAATTCATTCTCATCGTCCTGATTCCAATCTTTCTCCATCTTATGATTTTTATGATTGGTCCCATTATCGGAGGTCTTGCGATATCATTCTTTGATTATAATCCTTTACGATCCGATAACCATTTCGTAGGTTTAGATAACTTTGTCCGTCTTGTACAGGATCCAGTATTCTGGAAAGCAACGAAAAACACATTGTTCTTTGTTGTGATTACCGTTGCACTGAATATCGTGATATCCTTGGGAATCGCACAGCTGATCAGTATGTTTAAATCTAACAAGACCCGAAGTCTCTTCCGTATGATTTTCTTCCTGCCATGTGTTGCCCCCCTGGTCGCTTCCAGTGTAGTTTGGGCAAAGAGTATTTTACCTACCACAAACGGACTGGCCAATATGGCATTGCGTACCCTTGGTTTAGCAGAGGTGAATTGGCTTGGAAACCCTGATGTGCTCATGTGGTCCATCATTGTATTCTCTATATGGGCAGATATCGGCTACAACATCATCCTCTTTACGGCAGGTATCGATGGAATCCCTGGTGAATTCTATGAAGCAGCTAATTTGGATGGTGCCAGCGGCTGGCAGAAATTCCGTCATATCACATTGCCTCTGCTGAAGCGAACCTTTACATTTGTGACCATCATGACACTGATTTCTCACTTTCAGGCATTTGCGCAGTTCGCTGTCATGGCAGTTCGTAATGGCCCGCAGAATTCAGGATTGGTTTTGACCAGCTATATTTATAAGACAGCCTTTGAAACTAAGGACATGGGATATGCTTCGGCTATCTCTCTGGCATTGTTCATGATTATTATGGTTGTTTCCCTCATCCAGCAGCGTGCTAATAAGGTAGAATGGGAGTATTGATATGAAAAAACATAAAATGACAAAACAAAAGGCTGTCCGCTATAGTATCTTTATCGGTCTTGCGATCCTTGCAATTTTCTTCATCATGCCGTATTTCTGGATGCTGTCCAATTCTTTCAAAAGCACACAGGAGATTCTGGTTAATCCTAGACATCTTTTGCCGCTGGAGCCAACACTCAGTGGATATGAAAAAGTATTGACACAATCCCCGTTCTTCACCTGGTTTAAAAACAGTGCATTTATTACGGTGACAAATACCGTCATTATTCTGTTCACCAGCGCACTGGTAGGCTATGTGTTCTCAAAGTTTCAATTCAAACGCAAAAAGCTATTGTTTGCCATCCTGCTTGCCAGTATGATGGTTCCCGCACAGACAACTATGATTCCTTCATTCCTTTTGATCAATTCACTGGGATTGTATAACAGTGCAGGCGCTTTGATTCTACCCTCCTTCGTAAACGCCTTCGGTATATATCTATGCAAGCAGTTTTGTGATGAGATACCAAGAGAGCTTATTGAAAGTGCTAAGCTGGACGGGGCAGGAGATTTCACGATTTTCTGGAAAATCATTATTCCTCAGATACGACCAGCACTTGGTGCATTGGCTATCTTCACATTCCTGAATTACTGGAACGATTATCTGAATCCACTGATTATGCTGAATGAGGTTAAGAAAATGACGTTGCCGTTGGCTTTGTCCTTCTTCGCATCACAGCATATGGCTGACCTTTCCGCAACAATGGCTGCTTCTGCATTGATTATGGTGCCGGTTACCGTCGTTTTCATGATTTTCCAGAAGCATTTCATCAAGGGTATCGCGATGACAGGTATGAAATAAAGGAGAGCAGATATGGCAAATTTAAGGTTAGAGAATATAAATAAGATATATGATAATAAGGTACAGGCTGTTTTTGATTTCAATCTGGAAATCAAGGATAAGGAATTCATTGTTTTTGTAGGTCCGTCCGGCTGCGGTAAATCCACGACGCTTCGCATGATTGCCGGTCTCGAGGAAATATCCAGCGGCAGTCTGTATATTGATGATGTACTGGAAAATGATGTGCCAAGTAAGGACCGTGATATCGCCATGGTATTTCAATCCTATGCGCTATATCCGCACATGAGTGTCTATGATAATATGGCGTTCGGCATGAAAATCAAAAAGGTGCCAAAGGATGAAATAGATAAGCGTATTCACGAAGCAGCGCGAATTTTGGAAATCGAACCATATCTGAAACGCAAGCCAAAAGCACTATCCGGCGGACAGCGGCAAAGGGTTGCTCTGGGGAGGGCAATTGTCCGCAATGCCAAGGTGTTTTTGATGGATGAGCCGTTATCTAATCTGGATGCCAAGCTGCGCGTGCAGATGCGTTCTGAAATCATAAAGCTGCATGAACGCATCGGAGCGACGACAATTTATGTTACTCATGATCAGACAGAGGCTATGACGATGGCGAGCCGCATTGTTGTTATGAAGGATGGGTATATCCAGCAAATCGGAGCACCGAAGGAAATTTACGAGCATCCGGCTAATATGTTTGTGGCAGGCTTTTTAGGAAGTCCAGCTATGAATTTCATCGAGGGAACGTATAAGGAAGGTATGTTCTGCTTTGATGCACATTCAATTGAAGTAAATAATCTTGCGAAGGAGAGTCTGAAAACCTATGAGAATAAAAGAATTATCATGGGAATCCGTCCGGAAAACATCTACATGGAGGAAATCGTAGCACAGACCTATCCAAAATCTGTCATAGACTATCAGTTGGATGTAAAGGAACTGCTGGGAAATGAATATATACTGCATGGGACGATCGGTAACACGCCGATGGTTGCCAAGGTAAATGCGCGTATGGAGCTGCAGCCGCATCAGATGCTGAAACTGACGATAGATGCGAACCGTATGAATTTCTTTGATCCGGAAACAGAAGAGGCAATTCATTCATGAACGATCTCTATTTATCACAGTTTGACCCGTATGCAGAATGTATAACACCACAGCATCCGATATGCAAACCGAAATTTCCGGTATTCGATATGCATACACATATGGGTAATCTGGTTCCCGGCCCCGGTTATGCGGCACTGTATCATACTGCGGATTATGTCGAAGCTTTGCAGGATGTTGGCGTTGCACATATCGTGAATCTTGATGGTGTCTGGGGAAATGAGCTTGATGCCATGATTCGTAAGACGGAGGGTTTTGAGAATTATATAACTACATTTGTATGGATCGATGTATCCAGAATTGATGATCCGGATTTCAAGCAATGGGTGCGTAATCATTTGATGGAAGCTTATCGGAAGGGAGCACGCGGTATCAAGATGTGGAAGGTCATTTCACTGGAATACAGGGATACGTACGGCAGGTATATTCGAACAGATGATTCGCGTCTGGATGTTGTGTATCAAACAGCAGCGGAACTGCACATGCCAATTTTAATTCATATTGCGGATCCAGTAGCGTTTTTTAAGCCTGCTGATCGTCATAATGAACGCTTTGAGGAATTGAACTGTCATCCTGACTGGCAGTTTGGCAAACCGGGGAAGTTGTGCTTTGAAGAACTTATGGATATGCAGGATCGTATGGTGGAGAACCACCCGCAAACAACCTTTATAATTGCACATTTCGGCAGCTATGCGGAAAATCTGAAGCATGTTGCACTGCGTCTGGATCGATACGATAATATGTATGTGGATATGGCGGCGCGTGTAGCAGAGCTGGGGAGAGTGCCCTATTCCAGTAAAACATTCTTTGAAACGTATTCAGAACGCATTGTATTCGGAACGGATTGCTGTCCGCTGGATCTGGGACAGCATTCCATTTATTACCGTTTTCTGGAATCCATGGATGAATATTTTCCATATCAGCCAAATGGCGAGCTTCCGGGACAGGGGAGATGGCGAATCTATGGAATCGGTCTATCGGATGAAATTTTGCGAAAAGTCTATTATCAGAATGCATGTCGTATTATGAATATGGATGAACAGCAGTTTTTGCTACAGAATAAATAAGCCTTGAAAAGCAATGGTTTTCATGCAACTATTGCTTTTTTGTATAGGATTATTACTGTCAAGTAAAGCTTTATTGAAATAGAGATTGTCAAAGCAGCTTTTTATGTTGTTTTCTGTTGTACAGAAATCGGATAATCTCTTCTGTATCATATGAGCTTTGCAGAAAATCATATGTGTGTCATACAAATATCCTTTAAAAAGAATGGTTGCAAAGTGCCATTTTAAGCGCTATACTATAGTTGTATTCAAACGTATAACATAATAGATAGCAGAAAGCAGGTTGAAAAACTTGCTTTTTTAGACTATTTTTACTGAAAAGATACACTTTTTCCTTCATATTTGTCTATTTTCCTTTCATTCATATATGTATACGTTTTGAGATGGGAGGGATAGATAATACGAATTTCTTATTTTTAAATGTTTGAAAGATGGAAAAAGGAGGAATACATACTGTATGAAAAAATTATTAACGTTATTTGCTACGATAGCTCTAACTGCCGTATGCGTAACGCCAACCCCTTTGTATGCGGCAGATGTACAAACGGAAAAGACGAATGAAACTGTATCAAATGCTGTTGCTGAGATCAATGGTACATCCTATGCATCGTTGTCTGAAGCGATTCAGTCAGTACAAGAAGGACAATCAATCAAATTACTTCAAGATATAAATTTGACAGCTTCTATTGATGTAAAAGATAAAACCTTTTCACTAGACCTCAATGGGTTAAACATTAAACAGGAGCTGAATGATAGTGTTGGTAAAACAAATGCACCGATTCGACTGTATAATTCATCAATGACAGTCAATGATAGTGTTGGTACTGGTTCAATTTTCGGGTATCAGTGTGCAGTGGGAGTATTTGTTAATTCCAGCTTGATATTGAACAACGGGAGCTTAAAAGGTGAGTGGTATGGCATCGCTGGTAATGGTCTCAATAATAATGGTACCACGATTGTGATAAATGGTGGTTCTATTTCTAATGCAGATCCTGATGGTACAGGTGCAGCAATTTATCATCCACAGACCGGGGAAATCACAATCAATGGTGGTACTGTTAAAGGTGATCTTGGTATTCAATTATGTTCCGGTAATCTATCTGTAATGAATATCAACGGAGGTACTGTCTCAGGTACCGGAGCAGACAAAAGAAACAGCAAAACAGGAGATGGTGCTATCCCGGATGGTGCAGCTATTTCTGTTGTAAATCGCCCTGGTTATAGCTCTATTCCAAATGTGACAATCTCAGGAGGAACCTTTACATCAAGCAGCAGCGAAGCTTTACTTGCATATACATGGAGCAAAAATGAAAATAAAGAATGGGTTGTATCTGATTGGGCGAATGCAAAAGAAAATGTGAGGGTTAATGGTGGTATTTTCAATACAGACCCAACTGCTTATGTAAGTAATTCATATAAGGCATTCAAGACTAGTGACGGATTTGCCGTTGCACCGCTTGCAAGCAATATAACTTTATCTGAAAACGAATTAACATTGGAGGAAGGAGCCAGCAAAACAGTAACAGCCGTTCTGGCACCTGAAGGAACTCTTGAAACGGTAACCTGGTCAAGTGATAAGCCTGAAATAGCAACTGTAAAAGACGGAAAGGTTACTGCACTGAAGTCTGGTAAAGCTGTAATCACAGCGGAAACAGAAAGCGGTAAGAAAGCTTCCTGTACTGTTACGGTTACCAAGCCTGTAGCAGTAGAAACTCCTTCTATTGATACATCCAAACCTACTGATGAAATCAAGGTGGGTGTAAATGATGAGAAAGCAGAACAGTTATTGAAAGATGTAACTGATCAGATTATTGCAGGCTCCAGTGAGTTCACAGATGCAGATACAGCTAATGCTGTTATTAAAGCTACAAAAGCAGGCAAGACAGTAACGGTTGTTGCAGATGTGCAGAAGGCTGATTCCAGTAATGCTCAAGTACAGGCTGATGCTAAAAAAATTCAAAAGGAACTGGAAGCATTGACCGCTGAAAGTAATAATACAGCAACAGTGGCAATGTATCTTGACCTGAGTGTCTTAATCAAAGCAGATGATACTGTATTAGGAAATATTACAAATCTGAGTACCCCTATGGAATTCACTGTTGTGGTCCCTGAGAATCTATTAGCAGAAGGAAGAGAATTCTATATACTTCGTGTTCATAATGGAGCTGTTAATAAAATAGTACCAGAGCATAATAAGAATATTTTAACCTTTGGAACAGATCGTTTCTCTACTTATGCTGTCGTATATGAGGATAAAAAAATTGATGATAACGGAACTACCCCGGAACCAAAACCAGAGCCAACACCAGAACCGACACCAACACCAGAAAAGACGATTTATAATGTTGTCTTTGTCGATATGAATGGCGCAGTGCTGAGAACTGAAAAGGTTGAAGCTAACAAAGCGGCAACAGCACCAAAAGCACCGGAAGTTGAAGGCTATCGTTTTGTGAAATGGGATACTGATTTTACGAAGGTAACCAAGGATTTGCTTGTAAAACCTGTTTATGAAAAAGTAGCAGCTACAGAAAAACCGTCAACACCTGAAAAACCATCCAATGATAAGAAATCACCGAATACCGGAGATACAACAAATGCAGGTCTCTTTACAGCATTTGCACTGCTTGGATTAGTTTCGATGGGAATTATTGCTATTCAGCGTAAAAGAAAACAATTGATGAAATAATATCGTCATAAATAAAAACCGGATTGCCGGTTTTTATTTTGTCTCATTCTGTTCCTTTAGATATATGTCAACTTCATGAGAAGTTAAACGTCTTATTTCAGCGTTTGGATATCGTTTAAATCTCTCTCTTTGATATAGAGGTTTCTCATTGAGACATACCTTATGGTTGTTAGTATAAGCGGCTGCAATGGAGGGGCTATTAAAAATCTTATAGGAATATCGTCCTCTTTCATTTTTGATTTCATAGATTCCGCAATTTGTTTCTGCACAAATATCAGCACTACGCAGATACAGCTTGGCGGTTTCCAGTGTTTTGAAAGGGAAATTCCATCTTTGTAGACCACTTTTCTCCGTCCTATTCACGCAGATGCATCTGCCACAGGTTCCACATATGTATTGCAGATGATTTTCCAGACAATCTCTGGGATTCAATATAGGTGTTGAGCGATTATTGATGCTGTAGCATTCTTCACATTCCTTCATGACAGTTCTCCTTTTTAAATCACAAAGCTGATTGCCGTTAATGTTTCCAATTAGGCATCCTGCTGCTGTATATGACAAGTATACACTATGACACACTGTCAGAGTCAAGGATTGTAATCACATATATAATTAGAAAAGATAGTGATAGCAATTCCTAGAAAGACAGGGAATGCCCAACAGAATAGAATGTTTAGTCCATATGAAAAACTTTATTAAACAGAAAAAGGGTTATTATCGCCCTGTGATTTGCATTATGCAACAGCCTTCGTATTTATTTCATAAACAAGCAAAAGTCCTGCTTAGGTACATTCGTTGCAATCATTTCCAATATTATTATGAATTTGGGGAAACAAGCAAATGAAAAACTGTTTTATAAGTGTAAGCTTATAGAACAGTTTCTCTACGTATTTATGTATGATTATTGGCTAATCATAACCTGATCCTTTAGCTCCTGCAATGTATTACATGTCAGTATCAAGCTGGATACATTCTCTATCTGTTCATTGTTCAAAGAAAATAGCCAGACTGAGCAATCCTCATGGTATTTACTATCCAGCAGCTGGAGCAGCAGTGATATCTTTCCTTCTATTCTACCTTTGTGTATACCAACTTTCTCTCCTTCAATTTTACCTTCTTCTTTCCCTTTCATGATTCCTTCTTTCATCCCCTCTTCATAGCTGTCTTCCAAGCCATAGCGGTAACGTGCCTCTCCCATCTGAATCGCCATTGCGGTTGACCACAGCTCGTCATCCTTCTGCATTTCCTCGTACTTATCCATGAATACCTTCACCAGCCTTTCCTTTGACTTCAGTATATCATTTTTTTCATTATTTTCAAACAG